>ERZ1292629.461-Hain-H43-01um-R1-461-length-44050-cov-10_pt1 | contig 39682 bp, 57 predicted proteins | sample MGYA00564399_ERZ1292629 | MGnify/ENA primary metagenome ERZ1292629 (study PRJEB36523, sample SAMEA6512636) | groundwater metagenome | collected 2019-01-08 | study: AquaDiva: Metagenomics assemblies of 32 groundwater samples
CCTTGACCTTGTTGTACTCAGCCAATGCCGCATCCTTGACCTTGTTGTACTCAGCCAATGCCGCATCCTTGACCTTGTTGTACTCAGCAAATGCCGGAGCCGTGACCTTGTTGTACTCAGCAAATGCCGGAGCCGTGAGCAGTCTTTTTGCGATACCGATTCCCCTGAATTTCCCAGCCTTAATCGCAGCTACTATTTCGGGCGGGAAGTTGTCAGGGGAAGAGAAATCTACACACTCTCGGTGTGTGCCCTTATTCGGCATATCGTAGTACCAAGCGATTGCGCCATGTCCTTTTATGTCATTCTCAAACTGCGTCCCAAGGTGTTTCTTAAGCTTTCTTCCCTTGCTACTGTGTAAGTCATTCGATGTTAAGAAAAATATGTCTTTACCTACTTCTATCCAACTGAGAAATTCGCACATTTTCGCCCTCCCTTTCAGACAGCATAAAGCAATATTGCAATATTGTCAACAAGATAATATCAATGACAGGTATTGGATAAATCGAATAGTTTTTATTGTCCAAAAGTGTGGTAGAATCTTGTAAATGAGCAATGATCCCTCATCCAGTGAAGGGGGGTGTTATGCCCCTCGAATAGGCAGTAAATATTATTACATAGTAAGCAGCACTCTTACGCGAAATATGTATGCCAATATTAAGCAAAGAATATGGAATAATGATGATGCCGATAGATCCGTGCGCGATCAAAACAACTGCTTTCGATCAAGGAAAGAAGCAGAATTTATATACAAAAGTTTTCATGGAAAGTTTTAGGGGTAGAATCTTGTAAATGGGATAGTGAGTGTGCTATAATTCAACTGTTAGCGTGAAATAATGGTTACAATTATAGCAATCAGAGCGGACTCAATAGGTATCAATTTGCCAACCAGGGCCATTGACACGCTAACAACTATTGAGGAAGCATACGCGGGCGGTCTTCGGACTTCCCGCGTTTTTATTTGCCTATGAAACGCCTTCGCGTATTGGTGGCGTGTGAATTTTCGGGTATTGTTCGCGATGCTTTTATTGAGCGCGGACACGATGCCATGAGTTGCGACCTTCTTCCTACCGAAAGACCGGGGCCGCATTATCAAGGCGATGTCTTCGATATCATTAATGACGGATGGGATTTGATGATAGCGCACCCTCCCTGTACCTATCTGAGTTACGCCGCTACAAAGTATTGGAATCAACCGGGACGAGATAAAAAAAGAGAAGAAGCGTTGAATTTCTTTCTTAAATTGTTCCGGGCCCCTATCCCAAAAATAGCAATAGAAAATCCTGTGGGATACCCAAATACCGTGTTCAGAAAACCCGATCAAATAGTAAACCCTTTCAATTTTGGAGATCCCGAAAGGAAAGCAATATGCTTATGGCTCAATAACTTGCCAACTTTATTTTATACAAAGCCAAATGAACTCTTTACCGATATAACTCACGTTGAAAAACCGGGCCCCACCTATATTGACAAAAGCGGAAAGGCTAGATATTTTACGGATGCAATTATCGGTTTTTCCAAAGATGCTCAAAAGAGAAGAAGTAGATTCTTCCCCGGAATAGCAAAGGCAATGGCAACTCAGTGGGGATGAATAACAAAATACTTAACAACCTATCTGTCTGCATCTCTACCCGCAAGGGTCGTACATTCAAGACAGATATGGGATTACCCGCTTACCAGAACGCATTGACGGAACGAATGAGAGATGATGCGTTTAAGCCTTCCGAAACCTGCATGACTGATTTTTGTATAACCGTAGAATCAAACCCCGTACAAAAAAGTGTGGTGCAATTACCGGATGACATACGATTGAGAATGACAAAGGTCGGATCGACAGAAAAAACAGGCATAGCACAAAACAGCCCGAGGACTTCTTTTGACGGTTTTCTTTGTTCTTTGTCGAGCCTTTGTACTGAAACTATCGGACCCGTAGCACCTTAAAGTACTATCTGACTAAAAGGAGTGGGGATACCCACAGCCTGAAAAAGAAGGGGAGAGAAATCTCTAAATATAAATAAGGCGGGGCCGAGTTGATGAGGCTCGACCCCTTGCAGGAAGTGGGATGATGCCGGGGGAAGATATCCCCCGAGTAGTTAAAAGTTAGGGTTTAAAAATTAAAGTTTATAATCGTAGCCCCTACCTGTGAGAGATTTCACCTCCCTTCTTTTCTGAATCAACATTATAGAATTCCTTCAAACACCACATCTACCTCTTTAAAATTCTTCCACTCGTCTACAAGCGTATCAACATTCGTTCCCATGTAACATGGTTGTCTTACGCCAGAGAGAAACAAGAACTTCGCTACAAGTTCAGAACACACGGGGCGATCAAGAAGATGAACGTATTTGGCCACAAAGGGCAATAGGTGCATAGGCAATCGCCAGAAGGGATATAGGTCGCCGTTGTATTCTTTGAAGAGGTTTTCGTATGCTATCTGAAACTTCACTATGTCCATTTCATGATACCGTGCAATAATGACTTTATGCCCTACACAGTCGCACATATTGTATTCCTTGATGTGCCAGCCGGATTCAAAAGTTACCCCTTGAGCGTTCTTAATGATACCACAATGAGGGTATTCCGATTTGTCATCATGGGAATAAAGTCGCTGTCCGAAGTTGATGATACTATCAAGGATGTTCCCGACATCTACGGCGAATACGTCTCCCGGTTTAAGTGCAGGCTTCATTTTGTTACTTGCACGGGAGATTGTTTGAGATATCCTGCAACAGATGCCAACGCACCTACTGCTGCCGCAACTCCTGCCGCCTGGATGTCCGGTTGACCATTAGATTGTAAATAGACCGCTCCTCCTGTTGCTGCACCGCCTAACAATGCCGCAAATAAACTTTTAAGCCATGTCATCTTGAACCTCCTTTCAATAATTCCTTCAAAGACTTCTTCCAGTACAGCGGGAAATAGTCATAGAACCATGCCTTGTGTCCCATGTCGAGACATTCCCGATACGCCTTGTCGAATGACCATCCTTGAATCAGCATCCGGTATGCGGCGATTACAAAGCCTGTGCGGTCTTGGCCGTGTTTGCAGTGGATATAAACTGTTTTTCGATGAAGATCAGCGTTTATAGTTGCTACGACATATCTCAACCATTGAGAGTCAGGTCTTTTAAATTCGCTCATTGGTAAATTACGGAAGTCAGATTCTATACATTTACAAAATCTTTTATCATCAAGGATAGAAACTTCATCCACTTCTTCAAGGTTGATAATGCAGTTTACTTTGAGATTTCTAATTACATTATGGTCAATTATAGTTTCAATTCGTGGCCCTCTCCAAAGGTTGCCGCAAACTTTAGTTATCATCCTTCCCTCCATTATGCTCTTTGTCGTGACAGCAAGGACATACGGCCTCTAAAAAATCAGGGCTTACAAGAAGTCTCTCATAAACAAGGTCAATAAGTTGTTCCCAATCGACCCCATTTTTATGATGCACCTCGATCTTCTGTTCCCGGCCCTTTGCCACTGATGCCTTGACACCACATCTTTGGCAGGATCGCCCCGCCGCCTTGAGTGCCGCCTGACGTTCTCTCGACCGCAACCAAAGCTGTCGGAGCGCGGCTCGGACTTTCGATCTCGGTGTACCTGGTAGACGTTTACCCATTATACATCCTTCTCACTCCCAAAACCCTTTCAACAGGAAACCCTGTCACGTTCACCATGTCATGCTGATTTCCAGCCAACAATAACACATTGTCGCCATCTATGCCCGCAAAGAATCCGACATGACCTTGAGCCTGTATCACTTCCGGCCCTGGTTGATTCCCGTCACCACGTTTCAAGACCACCACATCCCATCCTATTTTAGCATCCTTCAAGTCCACAGGCTCACCCTGAAGCAACCATGATCTAGCCGCCGCCGATTTGCTCCTGGGAAGCCCTAGAATCAAGAATACCGTACTTACGAAGGCTGAACACCATGCAACCTCATCGTGTACGCCTACGAGGCCCACGTTTGACAGACACCACGTAATGAATGGATTATCGAGGTTCCCCGGACGCTCTTTGTATCCGATGAAGTTGCGGGCAATCTCGTAGGCGGTGATTTCCATTATCCCTCTACCTCTCTGATATGATCGTGATAATCAGCCCAACAATTATCCACACATATGACCGGCAAGCGGACACCACACTTATTCAATTCATCCTCATCGAGAAGGTTTTTGTGTTCGCAAGATTCACAGCGATGACCCTTAACGTATGCAATAAACTCGACTGCAGATAGTCTGCTCATTTCCCTTCCTCTCTGCTTAACTTCTGATCTTTCAAGATGAGATCCAACTTTGCATTAGCGGCCTTCAAGTCACCCTTCATCTCCGATATATTACCCCACATATTCGGCAATGTCACGTCTCTAAGGTGTTGCTGATTCTGCTTAATCGTCGAACAGTCCTTGCACTCGCCCTTGCCTAACCATCTTTGGAGTAAGATATTGATAATAGCACCTACGACATATACACCTACCGCAAAGACTCCTACCAGTTCAATATGATGATACCATTCAGTTGCTCCCTTTAGGGTTTCAGGTTCCATTCAGTTCAGCCTCCTTGTGAAGTGTCGATATGTGGTGTCATTATTTTGCCACCCATCCAGTGTTACCGTTTCCATTTTCCTTTGCCCACATTGTTGTTCCAGCCCCGCCCAGCTTATTGAAATATGCTGCTCCTGGTGCTGCTGTGCATACCCCTTCAGGACTCCCTGAACCCCAAAAGAATTGACCAAACAGGCCGTTACCATGAGCTATAGCAACCCCTGACTTTCCGCTTGATATAATCCACATATTGCCGTGTTGAGGGGATGCCGGAACATCAGAACCCAACTTCACAGTCCCACCTAAAAACCACGAGGAAGGATCTGCGCTACCGAGCCAACCGTAAGAACCATAGTGTTTTAGAGCACACAGGGCAGGCTTGAAGCTTCCAGAGGTCTTCGAGGGATCGTATTCATTGTATCCGCACTGTAAGAGGACATGGGCCGGATTCCCTATTACGGCATCATTATTCATTTCAAAACGTGTACTGAAAGTCCCATTGAAATTCGGGTGAATCATCTGTCCTGACTTTGAGGGGTGAGTCCAGACAATGCCCTTTGGTGTGTATCCGGTCTTCGCGGTGAAGGAAACACCGTGGCCGTAAGACAGATTAGAATAGCGAGAGAACTCAAGGCCCGCCTCAGAGCATGGCTCGATATTGATTCGCTGTAGCATAGGCCAGCATCCCCGGCCCTGCGAGCCACATCCAGGTATCTCCGTGTATTCAGACGGGTCAACTCCGAACTTCATCCCCACAGCGCAATCGCCTGTGACGAAGTTATTAATTACGGGGAAGCCTGAGACTATCCACATCGACCGACCGCCAATGTCAAAGTTGAATTGCCCGCAGTCAGTGAATGCACCATCACCTGCGACTACGATTCCATGCCTTCCGCAATGCGCCGCACTCACTCTCTCAGTCGTGTTGTCCCAGTAATTAATAGCTCTGAAACCATCTCTTGAAACGTCCACAACGAAAAGGTCATGAATCTTTGAGCGATAACACCCTTTCATACCGCTGGCGTTTGTGTCGATGAAGAAACCGTCACACAAAGTTTCAGCGTCCTTCCCGACACCTACCAACGTCATGTTTCCGAATTCCCACCCGGTGATATATTCGTCAGTAGTGTCAGCCCGAACGAGACTGGTTATTGATGGGTCTGCGAACTGGATTAATGTCCCACCCCGCTGTGTTGGAATATTCGTCGTGGTTCTTTCATCTATTCCAATTCCTGCACCGAGGATCACCTGTCCGGCCATGGACGTGACTTCCTCGGCTGTGAACTCTATGTTGCCCTCTGCGACGTAATAACGACCAGGAGACAACCTCACATTTTGAAAACGGTTTCCGTCAGGCGTGAGTTGCTTGAATGCCTTACGTAGTCCTGGACCGCTGTCTACCGGGTTTGCAGGTAAAACGTCATACGCCTGTGCGCCAAAGGTTTCAGGTCTTATGAAGTCCATGGCTTTATGACCCTCCGTTCAGTCCAACACAGACATAATTGAAGGTTCCCGCAACACCCACTACAGTGATTGCTGACGCAGACTTTGTGTATGACGTAAGGTTTGCTATTGTCTCAGCTTGAACTATACAAGAGGGTACATTCGTATATGCAGTGCCGAAAGTAATTACACACCCCGTACCGGTTGCACCTATTACAAAAGTGCCCGCAAAGTCACTCGATCCAGCCGTAAGGGTCGGTGAATTCCCGCATGAGGTAAGCGCAGGGTATGATCCGGTTATTGCATCGTCAACCAACATATGACCCTTGTTAGAAATTCCTATGCCCTCAAGGTGAGCTGCTTTCCCACCAGTTCCGAAAGAAGCAAGGCGCTGTGTCCCACTGCCTATAGCTGTTTCAATTCTGCTAACTACCAAGTCATAATTGTTCGCTTCGGAACTACCCCCCGTTGCTGTCTCGTTGTAGGTTGGATCAATCAGTGTGGAAATATATGTGCCGTCCATATTGCCAGTGGGTGCTCCAAAATTATTCGCGAGCTCGTTGCCCACATTGACACCAGATGTCATTGAAAATACGCCACCACCAATACTGACTTGGGTTTTGTTCGCAACCGTGAAGCCATTGCCCCCACCGACAGAAAAGGTAGTATCTCCCGCTCTTCCAATTGCTACACAATTGGTAATACTCGTGACCCCTTGCAGGTCTAAATAGTTTGAAGCAAGGTTGTACGCAAGCTTGGTCAATCCTCCAGCCCTAATTTCAAATGGATAACTTGTCCCCGGTGAAGCAGTATCAAGTACATCGATGAGCAGACCTGTATCATTTCCCGATGTCGCCTTGTTTGTCTCGTAGGCAAAGTGAAACGCTATCTGATTGCCTGTTGCACGATTCAATGTGCGCTTAAACACTATCGGTTGCCGCGTCTCAGTCGTTCCGACATACACATTGTCGAGTAAGTCAGTCGCGGACACTTCTTTCAATGTCACATTGTCTATGGTTCCGGTAAATGCTGATACCCCATCGAAGGTCAAAGCCCCTGTTGTCGTGGCGTAGAAATATCTCACCATTCCCGCACCTGTAGCTGATATCGTGTCAGATGTCCACCCACCGGCAAGCACTTGGAATGTACCGGATGTCACCACAGCATCAAAAGATAACTGGTAATACTTCCCAGCTACGACGGTTGAAGCTGTCTCGTTCAAGTTCCCCGTGGTCGCCGTCGCAATCGCATTGTTGGAATCTCCAGTGTCTATTGTCCACCCTGTTCCCTTTGTCCATGATACGTCTGTGTCGAAGGTTCCATTAAGGACTGAGTTATCGCCGAGGGTTCCGGTAATAGTCTGGTTTCCCGTAACAGTGTTCATGCTTCTTTCAATATCGAATCCCCATGCGCTTGAGGCTATAAGTAAAAACAGAATGAATGTAAATTTTCTCATTTCACCTACCTTAAGAACGAGTAGCAGCAAGTTAAGGAGCCACTCGTTCCACCCGTTCTAATTGCTCTAAAAAATGGCAGATCGTAGTTATTCGATAACCTGAAACAGTCACCCGCATTTACCACAATCCCCACTGTCGATGTCGGTACGGTGTCGTCATCCCACATAACCCGTATCTGCGCCGTCTCATTGCAACAGTATGCTTCGACCGCAGAATAATCAGGCGGTAATTGATATGTTGCCGTGGTGAATCCTATTGCGGTATCCGCGACCGTGATAGTTTCACAGTCAGCCGCATAGACGATTAATGGGAGTAAGACCAATACCAGCGTTAAGATAAGTTTCTTCATTTCAATCCTCCTTTATTGTCCTTGTTGACTTTGTAACATATCACTTAATGGGATAGAAGGGTTTATTTTCCCAATTCCCATTTTATTAACCATTATCCTTTGCAATAGAGCGTTCCCCTCACTTCCTGATAGCGGTATATTATTTTTAATCTTTAGCCTCAACCCTGTTAAGTCTGGATTCTTATTCCAGAAGTCAGGGTTGCTCAATTCGCCTTTAATTCCGCGTACGGATGATTCATCTAACATCCCTAAATTGATAGGAGTGGTTGCCCTGTCAAACCCTATTGCTTTCGTTGTGGGCTTTGGGATGGGAGGTACGTAAGATGAATGTTGCCCTGATACATCTTGCATAGGCATTTGCCTTGTGTACGTCAACTGTGGTATCTGTGGCTTCGGTTCTTTCATTGCTTCACTCCAATTATCTATATTCATCGTCGGGTTAGAGCGTTCATTGAGATTGTTCATAATTCGTTCTGCGTTATTGAACATGGACTTGACTTGATAGTTCGGTTTATTAACATTTTTCATGCGCCACTTAATCGCTTGTATTGCAACCGCTGGTATTGCTAATAGGGGATTCATTTTACTGACAGCTAGACCTAAATCCGCCGCAGATGCTATGTTAGCTATATCAAAGAATCCGTACTTATTTGCTCTTTTATCAACCCTCAACCTTCTTTGTATATCTTTTTCGATTGCAAGCCCATCCCGCATTTCCCTACCCAACTGTTGATAATCCTGTCCACCTTCAGTATATTTATTAACCATTGTTTCGCGTAATTTATTAGCCGCTGTCTTTGCCATTTCTGCGGCGGGTATATTCTTACCTTCGTAATAAGCCGTAGCTTGCTGATTCAACGTATTTAGCAATTCATGCGCCTGAGTAGGGGTCATGTCGTTATTTCTACCAACAAGATTCTGGATATCCCCCGCTGCATTCCGTGTTGCATCGGCTAACCGGGGATTTTTGATAACCTCATCGAATATTGGTGCTACGTCTGACCCATTAATTTTTACTCCCTGAGTTCCATTTGCTGCGTCGATTGCCGTCCTTTCCTCTGCTAATCTGGATATGCGATTATTATTAACATCGGCCCATTCTCCCAAGGTAGTGGGATTTTCACCTTTAATGATCTCCCCGTTTCTTTCAAATACATTATTAGGTTTATCCGCTATCGTGCTTTTAACCGCATTTACTGATTGTTCATCGAAAGCGTTTGCAGTTCTATAATTCGATCTTCCTGCATATGAAGGGCGAATGCTCTTGTTGACACCCTCACTGATTACTTTATTTAATTTATTTGTTAATCCTTCCGTGCTTCTCAATGTATCTGATAGATTCCTAATTGCACCAGGCATTTCAGGAATTGCAGAGAGGATTTTTGGTGCTCCTCCCAACATCAATACGTCTCCTAAATTCCCCCACTGTTCGCCGCCTATCTTCTCTCCTATCTGTCTGGGTATACTTAATGGAGATGTGAGCTTACTGGCTATCCCTACTGCCCCCTTACCGCTTTCAGACTGCGGTTTATAGGAATAATAATCAGTCAAGAAGTTTCTGAAATCCTGTGCCTCTTGCGGACTTTTCCCTATTAGACCCGCACCGATACTCCCGGCAAGTCCAACTGCCCCACCAACAAGTCCGGTTGCTAAAGCAATCGGGGTTTCCACTATGCCGGCGGCAATATCCAATGCCCTATTCCCGCCTAACGGCTGGCTACTAGGTTTATTAGTAGTTTCCTGCGCCAACATCTTTTTAAGGTCATCGTCACTATACTGCGAATAATCATTCTTCCCTTGAGAACCTGGATTAAGCATTCTCAATAAATCTTCATCTGAATACTGAGAGTAATCAGCCATTACAATTTCCCTCGCCTTTTCAGTTCGGCTATTATCGCTTCCCTTTCGCTACTTCCACCTGATTGTTGTTGCACTGGGCTACCTTCCGATATTCCCGGTACTTTCGGGATGCCCTTTCTTAACAGCTTCGCTTGCATATCAAACAAATCCAATGCCTTCATGGCATATTCTTTATTCGGCGTATTCTTACCAGGAACCATTGAATCTATCGCACCCCTCATCATGTCGGAGGACTGTGCGCCCGCACCACCTGCGACTCTAAGTGCATACGCACTTTCCCTGAGGTTCTTGATAGCAGTTACATAATTTATTTCGTCAGGCGTAAGTGTCTTGCCGATATTGCTCTGCAAGAAATTACCTATCGCACCGCCATTATCATTTGTCTTTAGGACATTTGAGAACTTAGCTATTTGGCTTTGCGAGAAATCAATGTTGTTAAGTGCGTTACGAACATTCTGTGACGAGAATTCTATCTCGTTAATCATTGCATTTTTACTCATAGCCTGGGTGCCACCACTTGCAGGCATAAACCTACCCGGTTCATTCTTGTTGGCCTCGTTCAAAGCGTTAGGAGTCATATAGGCCAATGTGTTCCCATTTTTAGTATCTATTACTGAATACTCTCGCATATTACCCAATGCTTCGCCTCTTGCCTTTGCTATTCCTTCACCCACGTTCAGAGCTTCAGCTACCTTGTTCTTATGCCAGTTTTCACTAATCTGAGCAGGGCTAGTTATTCCCTGTTCGTGCTGACCTTGCACAAATACAGAATAATCATTAATCGCTGGTTTCTCTTTCTGCCCTGCCGCAATCATCTGCGTCGCTTCTTGAGGTATCCCTAGTTGTTGCCCTTGAGCGATTGCCGCCATAGCACCTTGCGGGGTATTAATATCCATACCGCCTTGCCTCTGCGGTTGCTGTGATTGTATCCCCGCGATTAGGTAAGGCTTCAGGTCTTCATTGGTGAACGTACCGCCTGCCTGTTGCTTTTGTTGCACCTGTTGTTCGTAGTTGCGGAGGAATGCCTGTTTTTCTTCAGGAGCTTGTGCATAATAGGCTTTGATCTGCTGCTCTTCCGGAGATAAGTCTTGACTTGGCATCAGGTCTTTTGCTGAATTCACATTCTGCATCATGCCTGATAACGTCTTGACAGCCTCGGCCTTACGTTTACGTTCTTCTTCTATTTGCCCTTGCTGCATGGCCTGTTGCATAGCCATCTGAGTATATGTTTTCTTCGTCTGCGGGTCTAACCCCGCATACTGTGAGGTATCCTCTATGTCCCTTAATAAATAGGCAAGGTCTGTCTCATTCATTTATCGCGCTCCTTTCAGTTGACTAAGAATATTGTTCGCATCTCCTGAAAGTAAGTCGGAGAGGTTATATTTATTTCTCATATAGGCCATCCTTTGCATTTTGGCCTGTGCATTTCTCGGATCTTCAAAAGCAAGATTAGCGGGTTGCAGCCCTGGATCTGTATTCCTATCGGCGATTTGAGTATTTATTTCGTCGGGCAACCCCGATACATCCGTCCTGTCTGTCCCTACCGGTCTAAAATATTTCTGGAATTGCATATACTTCGCCGTATCTCCCACTGAACCCATAGGAGTTCCTTCGAGAAATGCCGAATGCCCATATTGTTGCAAATCTGCTTTTTCTTTGGCCCTCATAGCATCTTGATACCCCTGTGCTTTTTGCATTAAGGCATAATATTGTTTCCCTGACATTCTCATTCCATTACCCCATTATCTTTAACAAATCAGAGAGTGTTAACGGACTGCCAGTATAGCCTATGTCGTATTTCTTTGCGCTGAACCTTTCTTCGGAAGTTGGACTTAGTGGATCGGTTGGAACGCTCCACTTCATAGTCTTAATAGGTTTTTTACCCTTCAGTATCGCCGTGATTATGTCTGCATTATTTGCATTTTCCATTAGAACATACCACCTGTATAACCGTAGTTAGGTGCTCCATTTTGATATTGGCTATAAATATTACCGCCCGGATAATTATTTTGCAATTGCTTTAACTTGTTGTAATAGTCCGTCATTTGATTCTGATAATTTGCCTGATTCGTATAGTCTTGTGACCTTAGTCCCTGCTCGGTGCTGTAGAGTCCCTGTAAATTACCATACGCACTCTGCTGTGCGGCCATATCCTGATTCCCGCCCCACTGAAGCATATTCGCAAGAGGGGATAGCATACTCGTGAGATTGCCTGCTGTGGCCGCATTCTGCCCGGTGTTGTATTTATAGGCATCGAGGTTCAACCCCGCGTTCTGCAACTGCCTCTGCATGGCCTGACTATAGGCATCGGACTGTAACCCCGATCCTTGTAATTGTCTTGCCATTGCATCCTGGTAGGCATTCGACTGAAGACCCGCGCCCTGAAGCTGTCTCGCCATAGCGTCTTGATAATTCCCTGACTGCAACCCAGCTCCCTGTAGTTGTCTATTTGCGGAATTCTCAAAAGATGTAGCACCCATCCCGGTAAGGTATTTTAGGATATCGCCCTGTGCTACCGCACCCGCCTGTTGTCTTTGCTGTCCCGATTCAAAGGAAGACTGCCCCATAAGAGATAAGGCTTTCGCATAATCCCCTTGGGCGAGCGCTGACTGTAATTCTCTAGTCTTACCCGATTCGTAAGCCTGCTGCCCTCTGCCCTGTGCACTTTCGTATTGACCACCCCTCATGGCCTCTAAGTTTTGAGCCTGGCTCATCGCGTCCTGTTGCGTCTGCATAGCTATTTGCCGCGCCGCCTGCGACTGGTTATTGGAGATATCAGAGTTAAGCTGATTCATCTGCGATTGCGCGACCCCTGAACTCCTACCCCATCCGCCTAACTGATCGGCAAGCGACTGCCGTGCTTGTAGCCCCTGACCCGCAAATTGATCGCGGGCAAGTCCCATTGCCGTGCTTGCGTCGGGATTACTCATATTCTGAGAAACCTTACTGGCTAATTGATTGAGAAGGTCTGAACTATATTGCCCACCAGCCGCATAAGTCCCTTGCCCGGCATTGCCGAGATTAAACTGTGCAAGGGGCGAACTCTTTACGTCATACGTTCCGGTTCCAGCCTTTGAAACGTCGTACTTGGCGAGGGGCGAGGCATTGACGTTGTACATTCCCTGTCCAGCGTTTCCTATATCGTACATCCCCTGACCGGCTGTCCCTACGTTATACATCCCCTGACCGGCTGTCCCTACGTTATACATCCCCTGACCGGCTGTCCCTACGTTATAATTACTCGGTTGCTGATTCGATAACTGGTTGTTCATGGTATCCCAACGCTGCATAAAATCAGTGAGATAGCTCTGATCCGGTTGGGTATTCCACATATGCTGCATTTGAGTCCAGTATTGACCACCGTAAGGATTATACGGAGCTATTGGTTTTGTAGGTGTAATAAGATTTCCCAAGCTTGTATCATTCATGGAATTTTGAGGGGATGTGCCTGCCATTTAAGTTTCTCCTTTCCAAAACATTATAGTTGCGGTTCCTGCACCAGAGGCTTGCAGATTCACAAACTTACTGTCAGAGGTTACGCGCCACACTGAGATATTCGCGTTCCTATCTATCACGATATATCTGTCATAATTTGCACCTGCATCCACCTGAGTGGTCGTATTCGCAGCCGTAAACGTAACTGTGACAGTTTTCTTTTTATCGAATTGCTGCGATACAATCTCATGTATCTGTTTATCGAGATTCGGGTCTGTGAAAGTCGCAATTTTACTTATCAAGTTATTGCCCTCGGAATTACCTTTATTTTCTGTTCTCCCAGAAAGAAATCATTGCCCGAACTATTAGTTATCTTCATGGTGATGTACTTGCCTTTGATGTCCCTTGATAATGCCGTGCGGATGACGTTCATGGTTGCGTTGTCAGTTGTCGGTAACGTGATAGTGAATGTCTTGCCAGTGGAATCTAATTCAGTATATATGGTGAGAGTGAGATTTCCTTCCCCTACCACCTCAGAGAAGTATGCCCTTAAACGCTTATATGCTTCAGATGCTTCGGGAGTCATTGCCTTGATCTCATCTAAATCACCGAAATTCATAGCCCCTGTCTTGATTACCGAAGCAATATTAGTGCCGTCAAAATTCGTTCCGCTGAATTGCGATATCTGTCCTAAGTCACGGCGAGAGGCGATTATCTTTTGCGTTGAAGGTCGATACACTGCATTGACAAATGGCGCATGATCCTGAAACGTCCAGTATCCTGTTTTCCTATTAAGGATATATGCCTGATTATTGACCGCAACGGAATAGTCAAAAGTTGTGGAGGTTTTCGATACTGTCTCTGTGACGGATGAAACCAAATCGGAAAGGGTTTTGTCTGTAGGTTCTATGTAATCCACCGTCACGCGGATGTGATCTACAGAATAATCGTTAGTAGTCCCTGCCGCCCCTATAGCTTGAAACATAACTCCAAAGGTCGCGGCATTTATTTCGGCATATGTCCACGTTGTTGTCCACAGGGAAGCGCTACTTCCTGCTGTCAAATATTGTTCCGTGGTTGTTACATTAATTGTTGCTGAACCGATAGTCGTTATACCGTTCTTGGTTACATAAACATAACAATTCTTGTCAGCCGTATTCTTTGCTTCTATCTCAACCGTTATCCCCATAATAACAGCAGTAGCCGATATGGCAAATCCAAAGTTTTTAGCAACTATAAAGTCAGTCGTATAGGGACTAAGACTTAATACCGTAGCTGTAGCATATGTGTTATCGGATACTTTTACATTGTCTGTATTAGCCCAGTCCGCACCGTTAGTTATTGCGACTGTTGCGGTCGTGCCTGGGCTATTCGGGCCTGCCGTTGCCATTCATCTCCTATGCCGTGCCTAAAGTAATCAACCAATCAAAAATATCGGTCGCTGTTTTCGGAGTTGCTTCTGCCGTCAATGCTCTATTCCAACAAACTCCACTTACGGTATTCTTCAATACGATTTCCGCGTGGAGGTAGTTAGCTTCAGTCGTTAAAAATCGTGCTTTAAATTGCACAGTACCGCCCGCTGGCGAGGTAGGATATGAGGAACTCATACCCTTGTAGACTTTTGTTGCACCTATTAAATCCGTCTGTCCCGCCGAAGCTGCTGTCGTATCTGTGCTGACTCCTATGGTCGCATTTGTAGCATTGAAATGATTTGCAGATAATCCTGTTATAATTCCAAGTATTTCCGTCCACCCGGTCGTCAGCCAAATATTTTCTGATTCGTGAATTTCAGGTATTGCCTTACCGCTATCAATCCTTTTTATTAATTCCGCTTCCGTTTCCCCTGGACTTAACGTATATTTGAATCGGGTGATAGTGCCTTTTTCATTTGCACTATCGACTAAACTCTTTTTAGTGTTTTCCATATTTCTCCTATGAACTCGCCACTATCAAGTAAACCCTGTCCTTATAAGCGTCATAGACCATACAGGCATTATTGAGATTCTTTGCCAACATCTGTGGGTCTATAAGGTCTGACACTCTCTGCATTGTTGCACCGTCCCATTGTCTGACTCCATAAGTGCTTATCCACATCGGATATTTCCCGACATAGGTTAGACCGTTTGCGTTCGTGCATCCTTCCACTGCTGACAGTTGAATCTTTGAAAAGTTAAAAGGAGAAGTTCCAGCCAAGAACCAGGACTTGTTAAGTTCAAATACCATAATACCTGTATCGACTTTCGCTTTCGCCTTTATTGTGGTATCGAAATCAAAGAAGTTATACCCTGCATTGTAGAATTCGGGATACAGAGCCTCAGTATATGTCATCCGGTAGGGGTTTGCAGGATCACCAGACATATAAATCCGGTCATTGAACAGAAGAAAGTCATTACCTACGGGAACAGTAGAATTATTGAGAGTCAATAATATTGTGCCCAGCAAGGCATCCGTCGTGCTGTCCGTATATGTCGTATTCCTATTGGTGATTTCTGCTACCCTGTAATATAATGAACCACCCACCACAGTACGATAAATCCGCTTGTGTGTCACCTGTGGGTCAGTAGACTGCTGCATAGCCGACAATAACGCACGCTGATTTCCGGCTGTTGTCGTGAGTGTTCCGAGTGGGGACGGCGGGGATTCCGTACCGTCTATGACGTTGTAATGAGTGTAGACCCAATTATATGCCCCTATGCCCAAACCGGAGCTTGCCGTTACCGCAACAGTACAGGAAGACGTTGGGGCAGTGATACACCACTTCAATGCCCGACCATCTCCAATGTGCTGATTATAGACGAGCTTTATCTGATTGATAAGGGTAACGCTTGTTGCCTCGTCAGAGGCATCTGCGGCCTCTACAAGATGATATCCGTCATTGGAGGGGTGTACACCTGACTGTGAACGATGAGCGTTAAAATCGGTCTTCAGCTCGTTACAGGCGGTATCTGTTGTTGCCTGAGTATCTCCGCCCGCTAAATCAGTAAATCCTATGGTATTAGTAGCATCTGCCGCGCTGTGCTGTGATGTAGAGGCGATATGAATATTCATGTCCGCTTTCAGGGCATTGGCTAACGTCTTCACGCTTGCTAGTGCGGTTGCATCTGCCGTGGCTACTGCGGCCCTCGGACTGTAATGCCGATAGACCGGGACCATCTTCTTGCACTCATCAAAACCGTTACCAAAGAAAAGATAGTCATTATAAGGGACGTATCCTATCCGTGCCCCTGCCGTGAGTCCACTGAGGACAACTGAGGTGACATGGGTTATCGGGTCTTTTTTGTAGAGTGTTCCCGAATACTCGAAGAACTGTTCAATCGAACCATCCCATCTTTCAAACTCAAATAAGGATGCACAATAAGACGCGCCTAATGATGAGGCGGGAAGATTCGTATATCCGTCTACCCTGTCCGCGCTACCATCTTCATGGATAATCACATTCGTAGCTTCAACGCATTCTCCCCATGTCAGACGGTGAGCATCGTCTTTTAGGTTTAACCCTTTAAGAGGTGGCAAGGTAACTGTCGGAAATCTACTCGGCATTAGTAATACTCCGGTTGTCCTCTTTTAGTACTGTTGCTTTGATCGAGATGAAAGCGGTACTTTTCTAATAACTCACCATACCGCCCCGCCCAGAACTTCGCCTGATCGAATTCATTAAGCCAGGGAAAGCCATACCTTCCGGCAACACCCGCGACTATTAAGTCAGTCACATAATAGACCCATGGCATATCAGGAGTAGAGCTTGTCGCGGTCATGTCTACAGGCTCCCTGATATAGTTCTCAAGGGTAAAGGTTGTCGCTGACCCCATCGCCGGGTAAGTAAAAAGACTATTTGCCTCTATCGCCACAACTGTAGGGTCTTCATTGGTGGAGCTTTCCGTATGGTCTGGATCGCGCTCATTCAGTTCTTCCAGTGTCACCACTTCAGGGTAAGAATCATCAACCCGAACTTTTGTGAATCTATCCGATATCTTTAAGAAGTCCGTCACGTAAGTTGCGAAGGGATACTCAAAGGTTGATGTTGCCGTAGTAATTGTGGCATCGGTGAGATGCTGCCTGACATGGACTTCAAGGCAAGTATCCCTAATCACTCTATTGGCCCATGTCAAGAGATATGCTTCCTTACTCCCCCCCGTTGAGAATACCCCATCGTCAAGGAGTGCTTGAAGTTCGGTCAATGCTGTATTCCAGGTATCTGCCATTATTTATCTCCGTCTATGTCCACTTGGCTTAATGCCTTCACGAGAGAATCCCCATAAACCTTTACGGTCTTCAGTAACCCTTCTCTCTCTCCCATTTCCTTCAACAAGAAAAACTGTTGAGCAAAGCTAAAATATGCCGCATTGGTAGTAAAAATCCTATCTTCTACCTTGATTTCCATGTGACCATTCTGCAAACCAACTCCCTGAATTCCCTTTGCATATCCACCATTGGTCATGTGGCAATCAAACCCAAAGATGTGATGTTTGTCTATTCCGAATGTCATAGCAAGTCCTATGCAAGCGATAGTGACGCTGCCGCCCGTATTGACTACTGTTATGTGTTCATAGCCATATTTCTTCCATAATGAAGCCTGGTCTATGCCCTTCTGAGGCAATGAGAAGACATGGTTTTTATTACCTTTTAAAAGTTTAAACACATCTGATCGGCATTGCGTTGCAAGAAGATGTCTTGTATCCGGGTTTATCCTTGTAAAACCTTCTACTACATCGTCACAGGCATCCATACAGACTACGAAATCGGGAGTTATGCCTTGATCGAAACACCATTGATACATTCTTTCTATGCAGAATATGACCGCGCCTTTAGCTTGCATAGCTTTTATCTTCTGCTCGTACCCATTTACTGAAGGCCCACCCCCGATAATAATAGCTTCCTTGCCGCGCATGGTCTGAATGAATTCAGCGATATCGGGATATTTATAAGATAGTGCCTTGTCTATGTTCTCCTTGCGTTCCTTAAATGAGAACTTATTGAACGTCCTAACTAACGGCATTTTATTAGGTCTTCCGTTGAAATAATCGTTCATCATCTGGAATACTTGTCTCGGAACTTCTTTGCGATCGGCCTTTCGGCCCGTATATCTCCACATAGATTGCACAGATTCATTGCAGAAGTATTCGTCATATCCGCAGCATTGCATTAAGTACGTCAATGTTTCACCTGTGAATTGCCATACATGGGCATTCTGCCAGAGGGTATGCGCTTTAAACATGAATAACCCAGGAACGCCTACAAAAAGGAAACCTTCCGGCTTCAAGAGTTGACTTACCTTTTCAAGAAAACCCTCTAAGTCAAGGATGTGTTCCAATACATGATTCAAAATGATAAGATCGGCTTTCTTCCCGGTATTGAGTAGCCTATCAATATCACCATGCAATAGAAGCCTCTTATCAACAATAGAAGCGCTGGATATCGCGTTAAGGTCTAAGTCCACTCCGTAACATTCGGCCCCTATAGAGGCAAACGGTAAAAGATTATTCCCATTGTTACAGCCTATCTCAAAAACAGTTTTTATTTTGATGTCAAAGTATTCACATAATTTCATCAAGTCCATATCTGCTGAAATCCCGTCAATCCTTACGGTAGGCTCTTTGCTTATCTTTCCGTTTAGGGATATTTCCCACGCATCATAGAGATGTCGATATTCGCAGTTGTAGAACCGATCGAATGACTCCTCCGTCATGCGAGGATTCGCCCTTATAATTCCACAGTTCTTACAGAGCACCATTCTGTGAGGGATATTAAATCTATCCGTATCGGTTAGAACAATGTCGCTGTCAGAACCACAGAAGCATTTCGTATCCTCAACACGGTATTCGCCACTACTCAACTTTCCCCGTATCTGTGCGGATAATTGCGCCATAGCTGAAAAGGGGACGGCCCTTTCAGCCGTCCCTTCCTCGATCTTTTCAGTTGTTAGCACTAATTCCCCGCTGTCGGGCAGAGTTCGTATTCGATGTAGATGTAACCCGAACCTGTACCGCCTGAATTCGTCGCAGCTACCATGTAGACAAGTGAAGTGGCCGCTGTTACAAGATAACTCTTTCTTGACCAGTAGCCCTTCGCTCCCGCTACTGATGCCGTTGCAAGGCCATAAGACCACTCGGAAAGAAGCGAACCCCTTATCTGCGTGCTACTGATGTAATTCGCTGACCCCGTTGCATTGGTATAGATCGGAGAACCATGGATCTTGAATCCCGTTGCGGTTGTCGATACCGTTGCGAGAAAGCCCGAGGTCGTACCGGATACGCCGACAAGCAGACCGTTACCGGTTGATGCCGTAGTGGTGTGTAACCAGACATCCTTGACTTTCATGCCTGCCACAAGATCAAATCCCGTATCCCACAGGGCATCACAGGCAGAGGCCATGCTATACGGAAGGATAAGGGTGTTCTGAATCGTGTTGTCCTCGTTCACATCGACACGATGCTGAGAGGGGGTAAGGGCTTGAATGAAATAAGACTGCCCGCCGGCCGTAAGCACTGAGATATCGACGGTTGTGACGCTTGCCGCGACAAAAAACCTGATAACCCCGTCTGTCATGGTTCCCGGCAAGGTCAGAGATGTTCCGTTTGCATCAGAGTAGCACGTGGCCGCTACGGGGCTACCCGCTGTCATAACCGTGTAGAGTCCGGTGTCATCGTCAATCGTGGACTTTGTTCTGGTGTTAACCAACTGTAGGTAAAATTCTGTGTATATTGCGCTCATTTACTTATTGCCTCCTTTCATTAGGCTCTCAGTTTTCCAAAAGCGATATATGTGCATACTTCGCCGGTTCCTACAGTTGCCGAGAAACTATTGCCCGTTGTCGTGGCAACATATCCTGGCGTAGCCGTAGTCGTAGAAAGCACTAATGCACAATACACTAAAGAAAACTGAGGGATCGTAATCGTCAAATCTGTTGAGCTGGCAGTTGCTATCCCAAAAGCAAGAGGCGCAAACTGTCCAATACACTCAACTACCTTCGGCCCTGTCGTTGTAACCGCTAATGCCATACTATCACCTCCTACTGATCCGCTACGGCTGCGGTGAACGAGTGAACGATACCCTGATCCTCAACGGTTGCCCTATCAAAATAGAGCTTGCTGATGCCCCTGATCTCGTGAAGCTCATAGGTCTTGTCGTGTCCAACGTCGGAATCTTCTTCACCGAACTTAGACCGCTGGCCCCACACAACTGCTGCTGCCTGTGCGCCGAGCATAAGGTTGTGCGAAGTCTGGACGCTGTTCGTGTTGGTTGCAAGCGGCATCCTGTCGTACTCATGAATCAGAGAACCATTCCACGAACCCTTGAAGGATGAACCGGAGAATATGGGGCTGTCCCTATTCGCCTGTGGCGGCAAGAGCAACTGCGCATTTCTGAAAGCGGCATCGTTGTTCACGAGGTCTCGGATTGCATAGGTATGGCCCACAAAATCGAACCATTCCTCATAGTTCTGTCCTACCTTGATCCGGGTCGGTCTGATCTTCGCCGTGGCGTTTACCGGGATCAGGCATTTCCGCTTGCATTTGTCGATAATGCTTGTCGTCAACTGATCAGCGGTATTGTCCACAGTTGCGAGTCCGGTTGCATGGGTCGCGCTGTAGTTGCTTTCCAGCGAACCGTACAAATATCTGCCCTGCACGTGGCCGTTCGTGACGTTTACGAGGGCCGTCGTGATCGCATCTTCAAGTTGGAACTTCGCATTGTCCTGAAGTGCCTGCTTTGCCTGTTGCAGCACATCGAAGCCGACGCGCTTCTGAGTCATCGGGATATTCTCAATCTTGATGACCACACGGTCATTGTCGATTGTGATTCTCTGATAGTAGAAAGACATCGAACCTTCATTGTCCTTTGCCTTTGCATTCCCGGTAACGTGACCGCCTACCATCTGCCCGGCAAGTCCTATCGTTATCGCGTCGCCCGGCTTCTTTGTAAGGTCGTCTTTAACCTGGATTATGGAATCAATGGATGTTCCCATCACATTACTCCACCAGGTCATGCCAAGATATTCAGCGAAGATGTTGTCATCCCACTGTTCTTGGGTCAAACCATGCGTGGTTAATACTTCAACGTATGAAATAGCACACCTCCGTTAACGTCCCCCGAAGATTGCGCTTAATGGTTTCGGGCCACCTTCCGCACTTACAGCACCGGGGCTGGCACTTCTTGCCGCGCCGATACCCTTTGATTGCCCATCCGCAAGCTTCATCTTCTCAAGGACTTTTTTGGTTACTTTGTCTTCGATTTCTTTTTCGTACGCTTTCTTGATATTCGTCTCGATAAGTTCAGGGGTATTCCCCCATTTCTTGTAGAAAGCGTATTCTTCCATTACCTTCATCGCTTCAAGCACAGGAGTCGGAGAACTCAGAATCCGCATTTCGACCGCCGGATTATGTTCAATCTCCTTAAAGGGCGCATTTTCAGCCCACAGGAGCTTTTCTACCGTATCCTGACCATACACCTGAAAAGCCGCAATTCGTGAGGATGATATCTTGCCCGCGAGTTCAGCTGTCTGTGCTATCTGTTGTGGCTCGATCTTCGGGGCATCATCAACGGCAGGATCGTAAGTGCCGTCCAGCTTCTTGTTGGCGATTTCGATGTCCCGTTGCATCTTCTGCAAAACTAAATTCTGTTGATGGGTATCGTTCGCCCATTTCCGAGTATCCTGATACTGCTTTTGCAGACGCTTTGCTTCGGCTTCCCAATCTACGGGCTTTACTTCGGACTTCGCGGCTTCTTCTGGCTTCTTGCCTTCTTCCTGTACTTCGGCCTTTGCTTCTTCAATTTTTGAGGTTTCGGTTGTCTCTGTTGTATCTTTAGATGCTTCTGTACCTTCGGTGACTTCCTGTGTAACTTCAGGAGATGCCGCCGGAGTTTCAGGAGATGCACTCTTTAGAAACTCAGTTAAACCTAAACCCATGTCTTTTACTTCATCTGCCATTTGCTACCTCCATTGCTTCCGGTGACACCGGAGATGCAATCTATCTGTAACCTCATTCCGCAATGCGGAGATTGATGGTTATCTACTTTTTCGTATGCCACGGAATATCTCCTATGAAATGGTGTAAACGTTGTCTGACTTCCACCTTTCGTATTCCCTTTCTGAAATCGTCCTGGATATCCACAACATCGTGCATATGGATGTCCATATTACGCTCCTTAAACTTCCGCTCCATGACCGGAGTTATCGACTGTGAATTACTGATTTCCGCGTGGTCTATTATCAGTTCCTTGTTCGCCATTCCCTTTTCCCTTAGTAGCCGCTGCGTTCATCGCGGCTTGTATCATTTTCATTTGCCCCTGTTCGCTCTGCTGTTGCATCTTCTGCCCATGCTGTTGCGCGGACTGTCCAATTTTCTGCTGATGCTGTTGTTGTGACTGTTGCATCTTCATCGCGGCTTCAGCTTGCTTTTGTTGTAACTCCTGTTGCTGTGCCTGCGGGTCTGGTTGATTCTTCTGCATATCAACTTGAGTTTTCATTTGAGTTTTCTGCAACCCCTCTTTGGACTTTACGATCTGTGAGGGATCTCGGTTTAACTGCATCTCTTGCTGAGACAGGTCTTTCCGTCCAAACATATCAGCAAAAACCGCTTTTTCCTCTGGATATAATGCGTCCCAATTTATATTGAGACTCATCTTCGGCAATATCGGAGATGGTTGCATCATCTGTTCAAACTTCTGAATAACCTGATCTTTGTCCCTGATTGTGGACAACCCTATCCATATCGGGAACATCGCCATTGCTAACTGAGGTGGAAGATTTGCAGACTGTAGGAACTGTCCGATTGCTTGGAACTGTTCGTCCTGAAGGTTCACCGTGTCCGGCATCTCATCAACAATAGTGTCATAGATGCTTGATTTAATGGATTGTATGTGATCGCCTGTGAGATTCACCTGTTTAGCCTTCTTCATGTCATCAAGAACATAGAAAGCCTTCTCTTCGGTGTAGTATTGCTTTATGAGTTCAAGGATATGCCGACCTACTAAAAGCCTTGTGCGTCTCATGTTCTCAAATATCGCGGTTATATTAAGGTCAACCGTGGCCTGCTTGCGGGCTACCGCTATGCCACTCCTTAATTGTCCTGTTGCGCCCGGTTCCATCGGCATACCTATGATTTTATCCATGGTCGCCTCGGACTCACTCAATAACTGCATCTGCCCCTGTGCGAGTTCAATATTGTCAACGACCTTGATTTTCTCTATGCCTCGGACTTCAGGCAATCCGTCCGGCCGAGCGTTTTCAGCGCGGAATTCATCTTTATCTCTTACCGCACCTTCGGAAAGAATCACCTTATTTGTTAATAGCAGGTGAAGGGCTTTTGAACGCCTCTTATTGCGTTCCGTTTGTGGGTCGATAAGCGCTCTTACGACTCCATAGGGTTCCCCGTTTTTCTTCCGGTATACGTAATAAGGAATCATAAATAGTGATTTATAGGAGTGGGGCAAGTCCTTGATATCATCTAATACAACACCGCCGCAAAATACGGCGATCTTTATCCGGTCAATGAGTTTATTAAGGACTCTTGCCCCAGGGAGTGACTGAAATTCCTTTTGTTGTTTCTTGGTAATTTTAGAGAAATCAACAGTCTGGTTTCCCGTTTGCGGGTCACTGTATATACCGATACTCTTTTTGGTCTGTTCCTTCCACCTTATCTCAACAAGCCTGACTCTCTGGTTTTTGCTATCAACATAATTTTCATTTCTAAGTTTATCAACACCCGAAAGGCTACCGGATTCGGAAGCAGAGGTGTACAGTCCGTTAAGTTGTAACTTCTTGTCGGGATAGAGTGCAATGGCCTCATTGAGATGCACCCATTTCGCAATGCAGATGTATTTAGCATCTGAGAGGTCATACTTTCGGCTATATGGGTCTGGAAAGACGTTTAGGCAGTCCTCATGCCGAATCCTGATAGATGGCTCAAACATATCGTCAAACTCTACATAAGGCTCTAACCATCCGACACCGGAGATTATGCCATCGTCAAAGCAATCGGATTCCTCGAATTCATACTGCGATTGCTGCTGAATGTGAAGTGCTAAGTCGGTAAGTACCTGTGCGGCGGGTTCATCTGTCTGGACATTACGGCCTCGGTAGATTATGCGGGTTTTTTGATTCTTATATTGACCCTTTAGGCGGTTGACTTTTGCCGCTATAAGATTTTCAACTGTATCGGGTTGCCCACGGCTAGAAAGTTCTTTCTTCTCGGTATCTGTCCATTGCTTGCCTTCTTGAAATTCAAAGTCCTTAGTAGCGTTCTTGATCCAATCGGTAGCTGTAGGGTGAGTTACGGCGGCAATGAAGTATTGGTCGAGTAAGGTTAATGTATCGCCTGTCGTGCTATCCTCTTTAGATGCCAAACGGCCAATCCTCCTATCGCAGAAGGTGGCCGTCTAATCAGGCGAGCTTCTAAATTCTATCTATAGCTTATATCATAAAATTGCATACGTGTCAATATATTTTTTAAAATGGAGTAGAGAAGTCTTTATTGGTACACTCGCACCTGTCTATCCACCCGTGGTTGTCATAACAGATTTGACACTTAGGGGTGAAGGGTTGTAGAAATTGCTCAATAGAGGTTAACGCCCCCTTCATGTGTCTGCGGGCCGTAACAAGCGTCTCCTTGATTTCTGGTGGCATTTGGTTGATAATACCCATCCGCTTGAGTGCTTCCTCTCCGGTGAAAACCTTTGCTTTCTTCGGCGGTCTGCCTCGTCTTTTTTGCATTTACATCGTCCTCCAATTTATCGGCTTTGGCTTCTGTTTGAATTTATTCATCTTTCCAAGTGATCTGTACGCCCGTTCTCTGAAATAGTAAGTTAGCGCAAGAGCATCAAGCTTGTTAGGGCTTCTGAGCCCCCGCGCCCTCATATCTTTCTTGCTTTCGACTTTTATCTTGCCCGTACTGTCAGGAGTATCATATTTGATAGTAGTCAACTCCCCTATCAACTCATCATCGTTCGGAATTGAAATTGTTCCATTCTCGAATGCTTCTCTGACTTTCCACAGTAATTCATCTCGCAATCGGAAGAAGGCGGGTTCACTGGAAGCTTCTCGCACATCAACGGCAAATATCTTTTTAACCCCTAATTCACGCAGACGGTCATTGACACCCGCCCCTATGCCGATAGGGTCTAAAAAGCCCATATCATAGTCTGTATCCGCCAGTTCAGACATGGCCCATCCCGTGACCTTCATGGTGTCAGGACTACTGCAAGTGGGGATGTAGTCACCTACGATATTACCTTCCCTAAAAAGCATAACACTATCGTCACCGCCGCCGCCCACATCTAAACCCACAAGTCGCGTATCGCTTGCGGATGCCTCTATTTCTCTACCTACTGCATTCAGCGCCCATTCGTACGGTATGAGGGTAGATTCATCCGTGATCGGGAATTCGCCTAATCTACGGACTCGATACCAGTTAGAATCCCGGCCGAAACGCTTTATGTCGGCTTCTATAATGCTTTGCGGTATCCTCTCGCATTCCTCAGATGACCAGTGAAGGCATACCCACTCGTTACGGTTCTTGGTATGGCTTTCAAAAAAGTAGCCGGTTGCGCGTGTAGGGTTTCCGATCATAATGGCGAAGTTCATTTTACCCGTCATCGCACCCTCAATCGGTCTGAATGTGCCCTTAGGTAATGCGCTGGCTTCATCCGCAGCAAGTATCATAAAGTCGTCATGCTGTCCGGCAAGTGCTTCAGCCTGCTCGTCTTCAGTACCGCGCACGTTCGCAGTACGGGCAGACACAAAGCGGGTCCCTTTTGCCCCTGGTTCATTTAGAAAAACCTTATCGCTCTGAACTTCAAACTTTTCAGCTAGGAACTTTGATTTAAGTTGCCAACTCCGAAACTCTTTCCACAAGATATCATCTAACTGATGGGAAGTAGGGGCTGTTACCATTCCGATTGCGGAAGGGAATACAGTTAATAACCAAAAATATACCCACGATAGCCAACAGTCTTTACCGGTTCCATGGCCTGATCTAATTGATATGCCTAACTTTCCCGCGAGTTGCTTGTCTTCCTCTGTGCATTTCAGGTTATTGTTGACCTTATATTTCGCATCAGCAATCTTCCCGACCATCTCCAACCCTTCTTGTTGCTGCCGCGTCGGGCCTTCGCCTTCTTTCCATTCGATGATGTCTTTTATGAAATGATAGGGACTTCTTCGCCAACGAAGGAATAACCGTTCTTCGGGCTTTAGATGTGCCTCTGTGGGGTCAATGCGCTCAGATGGTTCTTGTTGACGAGCCGCGTATGGTTTTCTAGCCATTACCCTGTCGGTATTCCCCAAAATTTACAGGTAGAACATAGCGGTACTTTCTCGCGCTGTCCATATTTATGATATTCAAGCCACTGCATTCTTAGGTCATTGTTCCATATCTCTTTCAGGTTATTCTTGGTGACATCACCCACGATGCCCTTGCCTCCAGGGTCATAGCGATTACAGATATAGAACTTACCGTCCCATGAGATCGACGGCTTCATTAGGAAATCAAGGCAGATACCAAGTTCGGGGATATTCGGATCGTGGCCTTTCTCATACTTCCAATCACCGCCGGGCGCATGAATAGTCCGCCTCATTGTCTTCAGTCCTAACTTCTCATATTCAGGATTATGATATTTGCCAAGAAATTTGATAAACACGGGGATTTGATAGGCTTCTGCGAACTTCTTCACAGCTTCAAACTGTTCTGAGTCATCCTCAATCACTGATACCGTGATGCTTGTTACGTCTTCGATATCTTTTCTGCGTTCCCACAGCAATATCCCATTGGTGACGATATTCACAATGCGATCACGGACAAGATATATCGCCTCGTAAAGATGAGGGAATAACAATGTCTCGCCATCGCGGTTGAACTGCACGATGTCACCCTGATATTGGTCGATGATTTGACGGTATAAAATCATATCCATATCACCGAGCATCAAGGCTCCCACCTTACGGGCCGCAGCGCGTCCACAAAAATGGCACGATTTATTACATCGGTTTGTGAGTTCGATATTTAGATAAGGGATATTATTCATTATCCCATCTCCTCGCCTGCTCTACGAAATTAATACCAACAGTCTGCGACCATTTTTGAGTAAGAGCATAAGTAATCACTCCTACCTTCCCATTACCGATAGGCATTCCATTTATATGAGTACATGGGAGAATACTGTAAGGAGTACACGTAAAAAATGCCTCTCTCGCCGTCACAATGTCATACAGGGTGATATCTCCTTCAATCATTCTGTCAGGTCTTACCATCGACATCACGTATTGACGGGAGATACCGCGCAAACAGTTGATAGGTTTCGGGGTCATGACTTCCTTGTGCTGATTCACTATGAAGAAATTGCTTCCGGTTCCTTCAGCTACTAGTCCGTCAGGATCGAGCAATAACGCCCACGCTTCGGGATCTTGCCGTGCAACATCTAAATTCGCAACTTGATAATGCTGCCGACTGCGGGACTTGATACGAGCATCTAAGAGATGATGAGGGATTGCCCGCTGTGAGGGGATGATTGCCTTTACACCTTCAACATAAAGATGAGACTTGCCCTTCAGGACATGGCGAAGTGGGAAAGCGGCGATAGTAACGGTTGGATCTCCATTATCTTCTAACATCTCCTGATAAATCGGCAATATCCCACGGGTCACGTTTATAAGAAACCTCCACTCTTCGACTTCCGGGAAAATCTCTATCATCCTGTGAAGATATTCGTCATGTGCAAATAAGAGATCGCTCTTGGTGTATGGAATCTCTATCCCAAGTATCTTTATAGAGGTTAATAGTCGATCTATGTGTTCGGATAGTTTGAAGATATTCTTATTGAACGTCCTTTCCATTTCAAAAGCAGTATCCCCAAACATCATGGCAGAGTCATAAATACTGACAACAGCTTTTCCGTCATGTACCTCTTTGCCATTCTGCCAAATCATGCCCAGTACCTCAACTTGGCGGCGCATTCGTCCTCCTGCGGTAATATTGCCTTATGACCATCACCTAACATCTTATGAACATCCTTACAGTCACGAATAAGCCTAGATAAGCCCTCTTTTTCAAGGGATGCGCTCTGATCGCTACCATATCCCGACCGGTCGCTGGTTATATGCCTCTCGATTACGGACGCTCCGAGAGAAACCGCCAATACTGACGGCAATATGCCTAATTCGTGCCCTGAATAGCCCACAGGACAGTCATAACGCTCTTTAAGCGTCTGTACCATGCGGACATTGCACCACTCGTCACGGCACGGATATACGGAAACGCAGTGCAATATGGTAAACGGGCATCCTACGGCCCTAAAGAGGCCCACCACATCGTCAATCTGCTTGAAATTGCTCATTCCAGTGCTGATGAAGGTATGTTTTCCCTCATCTGCGACCATCTTTACTAAATCCTTGTGGGTCAGCATCGCCGAGGCGATTTTATTGTACTTCAGATTGAAATGACTCAAGAATTCTTGGCTTTTCGTGTCCCATGCCGACGCAAACCAATCAATGTCCCGTTCAAAACAGTGGTCGTCTATCATGACATAGTCGGTATGGGTGAATTCTAGCCCCTCCTTCTGCGCTCTCTGCGTAGTTCCCCATGGACTTTCGCGGGGTGAATCAAGAAACTCCTTGGTATAGACCGTATCGACATCCCTTTTCTGAAATTTTACGGCATCACAGCCGCACTCTTTCGCCATGTCGATGAGCTTGAATGCGTCTTCGATATTTCCTGAAGCATTGATGCCGATCTCACCAACGAAAAGCAAATCATCTCCCATTTCCCCTCCTAAATTATGTATTTCTTCATAAAGAACTCGACTATCTCTACGTCTTCCGGTTCGTCTATCTCAACGGATTGCCACTTGTGCATGGGATAAAACTTTGGGATTGAACCGTATCTATCATATCCAGGTTTAAAAAAGTAAATACTTCCGTTTTCAAGGAACTGCTTAACCCCGAATAATTTTCTGTAACCACGATAGAAATTTTGAGGGTTTCTCCAATGGTCCCATAGAAAAACATCATTCGTCCAATGACCACTGAATGCCGAACCAGACCTTCCTTTATCTATGCACCTGTCTATGTCCCCCGGTAATCTAATCGGAGATGTCGGCTGTAATAACACTATCTTATTAGGCTTCTCGTAGTTCGCAAGAAAATGACTTACCACATCATCCAACGTCTGTGTGGCATTTGCCTTACCACGCCTCACCACATCCGCCCCATACTCAACCGCACAAGCCGATATCTCGTCATCATCCGTGCTTACCACCACCTTATCAATCAACTTACTCGCCTGAGCCTGCCGCACACTCCATAAAAAAAGAGGCATACCGCAGAAGTCCATCATATTCTTCCTCGGTATCCTCTTCGATCCGCCACGTGCCGGAATCAACGCTATATTCACATCTCCCCCTCTATGATCTTCCTCACCTGTTTCCTTGTGAGCAATCCGGCCCTTCTGAGACATACTAAAAGGGCCACATCGCCACCCTTTAATTTAGACCACTTCTCAGGACATCGTTTCTTCACTGCAAAACCTTCATTGATAATCCACTTCGCAATGTCCTTGGCAAACAGCAATTAACAACCTTTCTTCTTCATCGGCATTTCTTTGGACATACCGCCCTTACCACCTTTCATGGGTGTACCGCTATTTCCCTTCTTAGCCATTGCAATCACCTCCTTTTAAACTTTCCATATTATGTGAAGTAAATCTATATATCCCTGCGTCAACAAGGCTGTCACTGCCCCTACAGCCATACACTCAAAGACCCTTTGAAGTATATGTGTGTTACAGAGGTGTATTACTATAGTAGTGGAGCAGCGCGCCCCCCGTACCCCCGGGGGAGGGGCCACCCCTAAACATACAGGGCAGGGGATAGTCGTTTGTGTGTGATCTTGGTTAAGCATTGGTTAGTATAGATAACACTGATTGAACGTCCGATAACTGCTATTATGACAACTCGCTCGATCATGTAACTCATTGTTATTATTAACTATTATCTTTATCATTATTATTATGTAAAGTCTTATCACTATCAACCACTACATCTTGTGGTACACACTGCTTACGTATGTGCTCCTCCACTGATGCACTGATGTGTAGGATGCTCGATACATTAGCAGTTGACTTACCCTCGATCAGCCGGATCTTGTCTATGCCGATACCCATCAGATTGGAGATATCGCCGAGCCTATCCCTTTTGAAATCGCGGGTTTCAAGATGGTCTACTACCCTACAGACTACTCCCCTTATCTTGGTAGTTATCTGGTCATCGAAGTCTTTGAGGTCATGTAGTTCATCCTTATGCTGCTTAATGAAGTCATGCACAGCTTGGGGAGATACGCCGAACTGCCTACCGATTTGTGATTGAGTACGACCTTTGGCAAGCATGATAGTTACGGCTGGAACCGTTAGCCTGCGATATGGTAATGAAGGTGTGAGGTCTTCAAGGTTTTCTTCTGGCTCGGTAATAACTGAGGGTGCTACTGAACCGGAGCCATTGTTCTTGGGTGCGGTCATGGGTAGATGATACTTGAGATCATCATGGAAGTCAACAACTATTAACCAGTGCCGTGGTCATGGAGTCGAGTAGGGTAAGTTACGCGGGTGGTTTAGCGGGATGAGGAGACAGTTGTTTCCTATGGCCGTTGGCTGTAGGGTGCGTGGTGCCGGTATTTATGGGATTGATGAGGACTCCCATGTGATGTGATTGACGTGTCCACAATCTCACCAGACCAGAGTTCTCCCGGCCTGGATCGTGTCAGCTAGCCGGTGGCCGGTCTCCGGGTTGCTCCGCTATCGGGGATACATTTCGCGCATGGCTTTTGTTTTGTAATCACGATTATCTTTATACCACGAAGTCATTCTCAATACTAATAGATTCTATCTATAGATGCTATAAACATAGAAAAAGAATATAACTGTTATAGCTTCTGATGTATTGACAGAGTGGTTGTGAACTGATATGATACTAACATGGAAACAAAAACAAATAAACAGGAGGGTATAGCGATGAGAAATCCTAAACACGAGATCATGCTGCAAAATACAGCACAGGGGATAATGGCGCATTTCCTGGTTAATGGAGAACCAGACCCACAGATAATCGCGGCGATAGAAACCCACATAATACCAACTCCCTACACTAAGGCATCGTCAATGCCAGAAGCAATTAGAGCGATATCAAAATTAAATCCGGGCTACGTAGTCAGCGCGGTATAAGGAGGTTGAAGATGGCAGTTAATCAGGGCGCAAGAATCGGGACGTATGTTGATAGTAAGATTCTGGAGAAGGTCGAAGAAGCCGCCGCATCAAAGGGCTTGACAGTGAGTGCCTGGATAAAGCAGGCAATTTTAGAGAAGCTGCTGAAATAGGAGGATTCCATGAAAGCCAATTGCGACACTTGCAAGCACAAGAGCACTTGTCAGGGGATGCTGAAGACGTGGAAGATATGCGGCGGGCTGCTGGGGATATCCCCGGATCTATCGTACATCAGAAATGGTGTTATGCCTGCGCATGATCTCGCGCAATACGATTTTTTAAAATAAATACCGGGGGTTAAAAGGAGGGGAAGTCAATGATGATAGAAGAGAAGAACATGCGAGAAATGGTTGACACAGACTGCGAGGAGGGAGCGATCTATCTGTTTGCGAACAACAAACAAATAGGATACAGCACTCTGCTTCGAGTCAGACTTAAAACTGATAAGAGGCACGGAGTTCTTACGACAGACAGATTCGCGGTCTACGGTGATGTGTTGGCATGTTTGAAAGACGGCAAAGTGTTTGACCAGATAGGCAGGGCCTATCCATATGACGATACCCTGAGCATACTGGCTTACGAGACGGTTACACGAGTTGGCGCATAACGCGAAGGATGACCCGCCGCGCTTATATGGTCGGTGTCGATCCGATTGTTCGGCGTCCGTGATGTTGCCGAACTCTTCGGTCGATCAGACCTCTTTACGGCTCTGCTGTTTCTATCCTTCGCGTTATGCGTCCCGGCGCGTTGAAAGGAATGGATAATGCCACGATATAAGAGAGGTCATATAATGAGCAAATTAAATTTATGGCAAGAGGTTGCAGAGGTAATATCAGACGATGAGGGGAATAGTGAGGAGCGGTTACAGTGGTTTTGCAGCGACGGGGTGTCAACATATTACGGAGATACCAAGGCTGAGGCAGCATCACATTTCGGCGTGCCGGTAGGTTTTTAGCCATGACCTGCCCGATCTGCCATAGCGGGCTGGCGATCATCGAGAAGCTGAACAAATAAAAAAGGAGAATGGGGATGAAACTAAAAATCACGGTCAAACAGTTGGAGGAGATGCAAGCGTGTGACGAGGGGGTTAAAGCGTTTGGTGATTTATTTGGCAAATCTGCAAATATTGAGTGGACGCTTGAAAAACAGATTGAGATACTAAAATCCCGGCTCGGTAGATATGTCGGGTGGGCGTTTTGTAAACACCTGATACCGATGTGGTCAATGAGCTCTGCCAACCTGAGCTCTGCCGACCTGCGCTCTGCCGACCTGTGCTCTGCCAACCTGAGCTATGCCAACCTGAGCTATGCCAACCTGCGCTCTGCCAACCTGAGCTCTGCCGACCTGCGCTCTGCGGACGATTTAACCGGCGCATTTATAGATATTGACCCAAAAATCGCGGGTTATAAATTTGAGAACGGCAGATTATGGAGGATATAAAATGAAACACACAAAAGGGCCGTGGAAGATAGCACCAATCAATGACAATGATGGAAACCTTACCCACTTTATAACATCAGTCCCGGATGACACTATCATCACCTATGCGTTGCCAAACACAATGCACCCGGAAATGATGGCCAACGCCAAATTATTGGCAGCGGCCCCCGAATTGCTTTATGAACTCAAGGAGCTGATGCAGGACTTTTATAATTGCTGTGGATCAAGTATTTTAGATCTGCCCGCCTACAAAAAAGCATTCCGAACTATTCTAAAATTAGAGGAGGAGGACACAAAATGCTAACCGAGGCAATCCGCACCTCAATGCCGGAGATCGTGGTAATCGTAATCATGCTGGTATGTGTGATATTCTGCCCGAGGGGAGTGTAATGAGAATCGGCCAAATAGTAATTTTCACAGGTTGCAGTAAAGAGCAGGAACAGTGGGGCCATAATGATTCGCCGGATAGCTTATCCGTTGGCAACAGATATGTAATTTCCAAAGTAGAGGAGCACTCATGGCACACAAAAATAATGCTTGAGGGCATCGACGGCTGCTTTAATTCGGTATGTTTCGATGAGGTGTCGTGACGCAGGGGTACATCGAGGTTTTACACTGGATATGGAGGGTTTGAAATGATAATTTCCGTTGCAATCAAGCGCAAGTCAGATGATCGGTTATGGGTAGGCGGAGATAGATGTGAACGGCATTGTGATATAATCCGTCGAATAGTCAAAGGGGGACATGCTGACAGAGTGGGCAGTGATTTTGTTCAAGGATTCGTGACAGATGAGGGACAATTCGTGAACCGAAGGGAAGCCTACTGTATTGCATTGAATTGTCACCAGTTCGGAAACGCCCATACCAGTATCCCGCAACTCACAAGCGAAGACTTATGGTAATTTACCTATTCGGTTATGCCGGATGCTCAGTGGTCTTTTGGGGCATCATCCTATACGCGCATTGGGAGGAGCTGCGGTTATCGCCGTGGCTTCATCCTGTGCGGTATTTGCGGCTTTATCGGCTTATTAGGTGTCAGGACAGGTTTCATCGCCTATTTAGGCCTCATATGATGTTAAATTGAGGCACTTTTAGAACCATAGACAAAGCCTTCCGGCATCTTTTCGCCCGTCCACGACTTTTTCTCAGTGTCCCAGTGCATTCCGATAGCCTCCATTTCGGGTCTGGTGAGACATTTTCTGACTGGCCCTTTCCCCGGCCTGTGCTTATTGAACGCTGCCTCACTCTTAAATTGCTGATGGCATCCACTACAATGACACTCCCTCATGCCTGTCCACTTTCTGCCGCAATTACATTGTCCCATCGTTTTCTCCTTTCTCTCGGACAAACACCTCGTCAACCATCTCGCCTTTTCTGTCCTTGATCTCGTTATAAGCCGATTCCAAACATTGATTGGCCGTGGTGTCATACATCTTTGCCAGTATACAGAGGGTCACGATTGTGTCACCAATGCCGTCAATCTCGCCTTTACGATCTTCGCCATAAAAATCAACCCAAAAGGTCGACTTGCTTTCCCGTGGTCTTAAAATCATCCGATAGGCCACTTGGGGAGCCTCCGCTACAACTCGCTTAAAGGGATAACCGTAAGTATCAACCTCTAAATCTCCATGATCCTTCTTGATATTCGACAGCCGCATTATGTACTCGCTTATTTTCATGCTCTCCCCATCCTTTTCTTTATGTTATACACATACATGGCGTTAATTCCTCATAATCGTAGTCGGGGAATAACTCGCCGCCTTTGGATTCAAACCGCTCGCGGAGAACTTCCAGCGATCTACCATCTGAGCGTATCGTAAGGCCATTGCTATTCTTCTCAAGGTCTATCGCCTTCTGGTATAAATCAGGATAGTTTTTCCACAAGTCTTCCCATTGAGAAATCCTTTGCATTGAGCAGATAAAACAACCCGACTTGCGCGGTACATTCAAGCCTTCATTTCGGATAATATCAATACAACCTTGTCGGGTAATCTGAGCTTCCATTAAGGGATAGATTTTATCTTTTGCCCTGTGTCTTTCATCCCACGCAAAGCCTATGATGTGATCGCAAGGTGCATACTTTTCTAATGGATGTCGTTTATACTCATGGCTACAAAATATCTGCATTGGTAAGGGAACAGACTTAAACCTCAGATGACGTTCATATAGTGGTAATCCCTGACTTGATGGGAAATAATATTCAGGATTATTCACAGGTGAAAGCCTCACAATCTTCTGCCCGTATTTGCTCATAAACTCCCGCTCAAAATAATCCATGTAGCAATATGTCTCTGGATGCTCGGACATTGTGTCGGCAAATACACATGGATATATCTCACCGCGCTTATAGAGCATAATCACCATTGCGACACTGTTGACACCGCCGCCGAATGAGATTATCTTCTTAGACATGAGCCATCATTTTCCTCGCCCTATACTTCCGCACCCTCTCCCGATTAATCGCTCTATAGTCATGGTTCCATATGCCTATCTTGAATTCATCAACGTGGGGTAGGGCTTCCTCCATAATTTGTAATGATTGAGATGGGAATATAACGGGTTCGATACTCGCCCATGTTTGGATGCCTTTATCCTTTGCCATGGCGAGCATATAAACTCTGTGCAATGGAGATGCTGCAAGGGGTTCCCACTCTTTCGATAGTGCCTCATTGGAAAACGTCAACGTAGCACCGATCTTATTTTTAGGGTTCTTCCGTAGTAAATCGAAATCAGCTATTGCCAAATCTCCGCCCTTGGTCAAGATATTCACAGCATTCCCGGCCTCCATAATAATCTCGATTGCGGCCCGCGTCATCTCTCGCGGAGCATCAATACAGTAAGGGTCACAGGTAAAGCATAGGAATATAGGCTCGTCTAATTTCCCGACACGCTTCATGTCTGCCGTCAGCCTCTTAATCATATCTTTTACGGGAACTACTCCTGAATGGAAATCTTCACGGGACATCCGCGTAGAAGCCGGAACGTAGCAATATTGACATCCGTGAGTACAGCCACGATAAAGGTTTGCGGCATATCCATGGTTTGCATATTCACCCGCCCTTCCTGATGGTGTATATAATAAACTTCGCTCTTGTGCCACAATCACCCCCTATACCCTTAGCCTATCGCATAGGGCCTTGATAGCCCTCTCGTATTCCTTCGGTGACAATCCCTTCGACTGGATCTTCCGCTTCTCGGTTTCGTATTGCTGCCAAACGCTCATAATTACTTTCCTCCTAAATATGTAAGATTAAATAACATTCCGCACCCGTCTGCCTTGCATTTGCAAACTTATTCCCGCAGTATTTACAGGTGTATCCGTCAAAGAGTTCTGTTATCATCTTGGGTCTTTGTCCCATACCCCAACTGGTTTAAAGATAACGCCCTTCTCTAACTCAAATCCAATAAACTTCCCGTTCGGGTCTGAACTTGAGGCCCAATGTTTCGCCTTAGAAATCGTCACCTTCCCGTAATCCATAGATAAGCATAGCCTGGCTTTTTCTTTTGTAAATGCCCCACCACGCCCGGTGTCCGTTTTATTGTCTTTTTTCTGAATAGCGATAATAGCAATGCCCGTTGTCAGTCTGTCGTGTATCTTCTTGATCCATGCTCCGACTTCATAGAACTTGTCATATATCTCAAGGAAGTCAATAATGTTGACCGCATCAGGGATTACGATATCTTCCCACTTCTCGAATCTGTTAACCCATTCTACTTTCTCTCTGAACTCGGATAACTTTCTCGGTAAGTGCTTTAATTTTATAAATAATTCATCCCCGGTCATTTCAGATGATTGATACCGGATTTTATGATTGTCCATGTTTTTCATGGCTATGTTTAAGCAGAATGCGGTTTTCCCCGAATTGCCAGTCCCGGCAATTACTATAATATTTCGCTGCCTTATTTCTACCAACTCATTCAGCCCTAAAGGTAAGAGCAGGCCTACGGGCGGATGTTCATTGTCTGGTATCTCTATGAACTCAATATTTTTATTGACCTGTCGATAAACTCCGATGCCAGACAGACTTTCGATTATCCCTTTAACTTTAAGTTCTCCTAATGTCTTCTTGGCTTCGCTTTTCTGCTCTTTGGTCATAATGTCTAACTCACGGAAACATGAATCTACCCTAAAAGCACCATCCTGAACTATGCACCACTGACTAACCTCAGACTTCAAGTCTCTCGGTTGATCCACTGCTGACTTCATTGCCGACATAACTTTCTGTTCGGCTGTTTTTAGCTCCATTGGCGGGATACAGGCCATGCACAGCTTAATGAGCACCTGATACACCTGATCGTGCGCCATGCGTCCTCTAAACAGCGTACAGGCGGTGTAGAACAGGTCTTTATCCCGCGTCCCATCGTTGAACATATCGGTGTGGACGGATTGATCTATCTTTTCTGTCGGTGTCTTGGTCTTTTTCGGTAATAAGTCATAAAGCTGTTTCGGCATAGTAGGCACAGGGGTATCGAGGATATCCAATCGCCATCTGTACGGCTTACCGTTCGCGCCCATACTTGGAGGACTTACAATAAACCCCCCGTTTGCCCTGACATCAACTTTTGTGAATCCCGGGACATCTGTTGTTGTTTTTAAGTCTGCATTAGTACAGCGAAAATACCAGTGCTCCCCGCCCCTGGGACTTTCAGCTATCGGAAAGATTAAAGATTCAGGCACAAGGGCATTTACTTCTTTTTTACCCTCGTATGAATCAATATCAATAACGCAAATACCTGATATTAGCCCGGTAACGAATCCCACATTAGCACTTGGAAAGTCCTTCTCAAACCACTGGCGGACTTGTGACTCATCTGGTAGTTTCGTTTGCCACTCAGTCCACGGGATAAAAGGTATCTTGGTATCGAGCCTTGTCGGAACGACACACAAGTTTTGTTTGAGATATTGAAGGGCGGTATCCACTATTGCCATGCTGCATCCTTCTCGTATTCTTCCATTAACGCCTTCTGCTGCTCTTGGTAATCTGCGGGGAGTTCCGGTATCCAATCCCTCCATAGACCTCTCGGATATTCCCGGCTCTTGAAGAATCGGATAGGGTCAACAGGATAATCGGTTGAAGCGGCATACCGTGACACAGCCATTAAAAGCTGTTCTTGTTCTTGAGCACTTAGTTTCTCAAATAATGCCTGAGTTTCGGGTTTGCCTATCTTCTTGCCCTTTCGGGCAGGATATGCTTTCCAGAAGCTGTCAAAAGATGCTGATATGTTATTCTTATCATTCTTTACATTCTTATCATTCTTGTTTGTGTTCACTTGCTGTTCACTTGCTGTTCGCTTGCTGTTCATTTGTTGTTCAATCTCTTGCTTATTGTCCTGAAACTTACTCCAGTTACATATTGATATTATTCGATATTTTGTAAATCCTTGCTGTTTAATTTGCTGTTCACTTTCAAAGCATTTTAAAATTCTTTCAACCTTACTCGGTTCAATTCCAGTATCCATGCTAATCCGCGAGCGGCTTGTCACGAAACTGCCCGCCAGTATTGGTTTTGCGTGACCATCCAAAAACACTTCTCTCTCCTTGTGATTAGCTCTTAAAAGACAGTAAACCCACAACGAACAATATTCAGGTTTATTGATCCATGCCTTTTTTAAGAGACAACGGTAAAATTTAACATAGCCCTCGTACAACTACCCAACCTTAACATTTTCTTCTATTTTTAATTCAGAGAAATCTATAGCTGGCATAATTTTTAAATATCCTGTGATTACGAGCCGTCCGAGTGTGTGAAGTAACCATATTTTATAATTTCTTTCCCACTCATATGGTTGCCATTCTTCCAAAACATAAATATATCCTTCCTTATTTGCCTTTTCATGGTTCGGACTATAACGCGAATACCAAGCCTTACCCTTTGCATGTTTTTTATAAATCTGAAAAGCCTTAGAAGTGTTTAATAATTCACCGCTTATGCAAGTGTCATGTATTAATTCGTATAAGTCTTTCTGTGACGGGACAAGCTTTGGAAGCGGTTTTGAAATTGTCTGATAGTCTGGCCGAGTTGCGATATCATTCATTTTTATCCCCTTAAAACACAGCGGGACGTACCACATAGGTGTGCAGGCACCTGAGCACTCCGAGCGTTGCGCTCGAAATCCAGTGATACGTCCGGGTCTGTTCTATTGGATTATTTATGTTATCCTGCAATAACATGATACCCCCTATGATACACTTTCCCCCTTGAATTTGCAACCACTTCCCACATCTCGGACAAATAGCCTTCCCGGTTGCCGTCCAGTTAATCCTTGATCCGCACGGGCAGAATCCGATAAGGTTCAGCAACTTCTTTCGCCAATACTGCCATCTGTATTTGAGACGTAGAATATTAATTATCATCGTGTCCTAAACCACTGCACAGATTCATAAGTGTCCTAAATTCTTCCTCGTCAAGATGTGCCTCATAACGCAATACAGCCCCACTTTCGGACTTTATCTCTACCGCACTGTCGGTCAAAATAGCGCGGATTCTCCTGAGTCTTCTATTCGCAATCTCTAATAATTTAGTGTCCTCGTTTTCCATTCCCCTCCTTTTTGCAGGGAGCCGACTTATGCCAGCTCCCCCATCGAGTGCTTTCCTGTTCCTGTTACGCTGCCGGCTGATCCGGCACGATGTCGTCAAGCGCCTGTGCCGCGACCTTCAGATCGCTGAGAGCTGCCGCTGCATCTTCCGGCAATGCACCGGCGTTGTTGAGGGCCGTTTCGAGATCACCGATCTTTTTTACGATTTCATCCTTTGCTTTGCCTAACTGTGAGCCAATGTTTTTGAGGGTATCTCCGAGTTCTGACATGATTCTCCTTTCGCTACGTTTCATTGTTATTCTGATGTTCGCCCATGTAAATCCTATTACGACTGATAACATTAAAATCCCTATGTCAATTTGTCACCACCTCC
>ERZ1292629.421-Hain-H43-01um-R1-421-length-45430-cov-9_pt1 | contig 39664 bp, 50 predicted proteins | sample MGYA00564399_ERZ1292629 | MGnify/ENA primary metagenome ERZ1292629 (study PRJEB36523, sample SAMEA6512636) | groundwater metagenome | collected 2019-01-08 | study: AquaDiva: Metagenomics assemblies of 32 groundwater samples
TCGACGCTGCTGGAGCCCCACGCCACGACGCTGCTGGACTCCCTCGCCACGACGCTGCTGGACTCCCTCGCCACGACGCTGCTGGAGCCCCACGCCTCGACGCGGCTGGACTCCCTCGCCACGACGCTGCTGGACTCCCTCGCCATGACGCTGCTGGAGTCCCGCGCCTCGACGCTGCTGGAGCCCCACGCCACGACGCTGCTGGACTCCCTCGCCACGACGCGGCTGGAGCCCCACGCCTCGACGCGGCTGGAGCCCCACGCCACGACGCTGCTGGAGCCTGTCGCGTACACAAGTCGATCGTCCTTGATCTCGTGTTTACCTTCTGTGATGAGCTTCTTTTCGGCCCAGGAGATCAAGGCTCGGCGGGTCCGCTTCTCGTCTACCGCAGAATCGTGCCACGCTGGCGTTACGTCCTGGTCGATGTGGTATTCCCACTCGCTCAGCGCCGCTAGCCAATTGCCGGCTGGCGGTACGATCTCTACACGGAGAATCTCCGGGGGCAGTCCTGCGTCCGGCAGGTTATGCTCTTCGATGATCTCTTCGTGCGAGTCACTCTTCTCCGACCAAAGCGCCTCCGTTTCGGTCAGCACAAACGAGGCTGGTCTGCACATCCGTTTCTCCTCTCCATCCGATCCGCCTTCGTGTCCGCATCCGCCGCCTAGGCCAGATGCTCCGCCGCTGTCTGTTCGTGACGCTGGGCCTCGGAGCGGAGGTGGAAGACGTACCACCTCAACAAAACTCGCATGGCTCCAGTTTCCTTACCAAGTAGTCTTCCATTGATCTACCTGGGGATAGAAACCACTCAATCACCTGCTCCGGCGTCTGAAACAGGTACGTCAAGGTCGGAAACCGTTTGCTCACCACCAGAAACTGCGCTTCCTCCGGCGCTATCGGAATCCGAGGCAGATCCATGTTCAGACTCCCTCCCTTCCAACGTCAAGAGACTGATCGCCATACCTAACGCTGAGATCACCATGAGTGTGTGCATCTCTTGTGGTCTCGCTACTTCTCTGGGCATCCCGTGGGAATCCAGCAGTATAACGATCATAGGTGGCGTCTCCCCGGACAGCCCACCACTCGCTATCTCTCGTAAGGCAGACGAGTGACTCTGTTTGTGCATAGACCCTCCATTGTCGTGTAGCCAGCAATCGCTGTACTGTGTTGATTGGACCATTGACCCCATAGCTCTTGGTCGTAGTTACATCGTGAAACGCAAGCATCCCCCAAGGTTGTACATGAGAAAGCCAACGATCTACGTCTTCTTGACACTCTTCATGGTTTCCATCTATGAAGAGTAAGTCAATTCCCTCGCCTAACCACGCTTTCTCTGCTGCCTTTGATGTACCCCGATAGAACTCAACGTGCTGCAACATAGCAGGCTCATTGAACAGTTTTAGCAAGCTCCACATTGCTACTCCTAGAGTGTCTTGCTCAAAGAAGCGATTCAACAGGCTAGTAGGATTTGCTTTCGTTTCCACCCCAAGCTCTGATGTGAAAGGGTCTATACAGTAAAGTCCACTGTCAGAAATCAACGTACCCACAGTCAACCAACGAGTAGACTTTCCGCAGAAGGTGCCAATCTCTACACAGAGAGAGCTAGGAGGTAGCATAGACGCCAATCCGTTGAGCAATCTACCCTCATTCAAGGAGAGGTATCCTGGCACCATATCATCTGTCATTACCAAGAGTTTATGTGTAGCCATCCAAAAGTGCTTCTTCCAGGTATCAACGCCAGAGCATCCGAGCGGCACAGAAGACCCCGATTGCGTCAGCGTGGGATTGCACTTGCAGCTTGCTTGATTCAGCGGAGACCCAAGAGCGACCGTACCGCTGGCAGACCGCTTCCACCACCTCATTCTTCTTGCTTCCTTTCTCTAGTCCTAACGCTACCTTGGTCTGAATTGGAGCAATCGGTATGATCTTCGACCAGAACACTTCAGGGATGAATGCGTACAGCGCCCCAACCATCCGTGCCTGTCGAATCAACGTGAAGGCGTTGAAGCTCGCTACCGGCTGCTCGATCCCGACAAACTCCACTTGAGGAAACCAGTGGTCGATGAACCTGTAAACATTCTTGGCGATCCATTGTTCGGCTACTTCCTTTGCAGTTGGCAAGAAGAAGTCTCCCGTCCAGAGCACCCGATCCTGTACTCCAAACTCTACTACCGCTAACCCCGTCCCTTTGAGTGAAGGATCAATCCCCAAGCCGAGCATCAATCCTCCTCGTCTTCGAGTAGTTCCCGCTCTTGCAGAAACTTGTTCCGAATCAGCAAGATCAGGAATCCCGCTGCGCCCAAGCCTGTGCCCTTCCCTTCGAGGTTCTCCCAATCCCGAGTCGTTACACCTAGCTTCCTGGCAGCGTCACCCACAGTCATGCCCCGCTTCAAGCGCCGCTCTCGAACCAGGAGACGGAGCTTCTCCCGATGGTCAGGATCATTGAGCGCCATCTTTCGCCTCCCGTTCGAGAATCAACATGCGCCGGAAGTCCACCGTCAAGGGAATCTCCCGATCGTACTCATAACCAATGCGCTGCCCGTCAATCGTCAACACCCCCCTCCCTTGTTCTCGCATTTTCGGCGTGCAGATGAAGCACACACCCACGTCGCACGTCTGGAGAATGGAAATGTCTTCTCCAATCTCTGTTCCCGAGAAGGTGCCCAACCGGCTCGCCTCTCGATTGGCTTGGGCGGCAGTCCAGACGGGCCGACCAAAGAGTGCAGCTACCCGCCGCAGTTCCCGTGCCAGTTCGCCTAACTCGGCCCGCCGCCCATGCTCTCCGCTGTACTCCCGATCCGCTCGCATCAAGCCGATGTAATCGACGATGATGAGATCCGGGAGTTCCGGCAATCGTTCGATCATCCGCTCCAGCTTCAAGGGCGTGATCCTCTCGTGCGCCGAGTCACGGACTTGGAGCCAGCCGCCCGCTTCGACAACCCTTTTCCTCGCGGCTTTGATCCGACTTTGCCTTTGCATAAGTTCTTCGCTCGTACATCCTGAGAGTCTGAGATCATAGCGGTGGAGCATCTGCCACTTTCCAAGCTCGCCCGAAACATGGAAAACGCGATGCCCAGACAAAACCGCGCTTGCTCCAAGTGAGACCAACACAGAAGTCTTTCCCGACTTGTACGGGGCCACCACAACACCGAGTTCGCCAGATCCGAGACCTCCGAGCAAAGTTCGATCAAGCGTTGGAAATCCCGTGCTAATTCGTCGTGTCTTGAGGTGCTTCCAGTAACTCGTTTCCACGTTCCCATACTCGAAGCTCCTCTCCCCCCGATCAATCGGGCTGACCAATGGTCGTAGCCTACGCAGCGTGTCCGCTGGGTCAATGCGCCCGTAGCCTTGCTCCAGCTTTGCTAGTACGTCCAACGCCACCACGCGGCTGATCTCTCTTTGCATCCACCGCTCCACGACCTTGTCCGAGATCCCGTTTTCCGTGGGGAAGCTCTCCAGTCTTTCGACTAGGCGTTGGAAGCGTTTGTACTTGTCCCCTACCCGTTGTCGCACGAGGATTGCTAGAGTCCGTAGGGATAGGCTTTCCCTTTCCGACTTTCCTTGCTGGCTTTCCCAATACTCGTCGATGCTTTCCACCAGAGGCAGGAGTTCCTTGCTCCACACTTCTAGCGGGATCACTCCCCGCACGAGCCTCCAGTTCCTTGAGTTGGTCAGCCACTTTACGATCCACAGACTTTCGTTCTCCTTGGGGCCAGCACTCGAAGCACCATTGGCAACCGGCACACTCCCACCCGAGATTCGCGTAGCCTCTTTCCGGCTGCTGCCCATGTTGGATTTGCACCTCCACTTGACCTAGAAACTCTAAGTCGGCTTTGAGAAGTTCGGGGTCTAGCTCAAACCACCAATCCCGCCAAGGCAAACCCGTCTCAGGATCTTTGCTGCCGTTCACGTTGTAGAGAAGAATCACCAGACCCACGATTCGAGGGTACGGTGGCATCGGCTTAGTTGCATTCCACGCATAGGCGTAGCGGTTCGCCTGCTTCACATATCCTTGTGAGTAGTGAGAAGCATCATTCTCCGCGAATGCCTTGACTACACTTCGGTATCCCCACTCGCTTGTGGATTTCACTTCAAGAAGGTAAGCACCATCCTTTCCAGCAATCACACCATCCACGTTTCCAAGGATGTGTACTGGAGGACCACCGTTGACCTCGAAGACGGCGTTCACTTGCTCTTGTCGATAGGTAACTTCCGATCCTCCCCATTTCGGAAGCACCGTCCCTAGCAAGTGCTCTTCAAGCAAGTGTCCCTTGGAGAACTTGTCCCACAAGTCAGGGGGAAAGGGGTTGCTCGCACGGATACCCTTGCGTGTGTACCAATGCTTCTTCCCGCAGTTATGAGTATCCGACCCTCGGAAGTAGTCTCGCTCCTTCACGCGCTCCCCGGCCTCGATCACATCCCGCACACCGATACCGACTCGATGGGCAAGAGTGTTGTGCGGACGTGCGGCTTTCACTTGTGCTTCCTTCCCGCCGTCTTGTGACTCGACGTGACCCCGAAGACCTTCCCCACCGGGGCTTGTGCTTGCAGGTTCTCCACCAAAATCTGAATCATGTCGTCACGCGACCAGAGCTTGATTGCCTTGGTCAGATCCCGCGCCTCCTCCCACTTCTCGCCTCCACCATCAGGGGTCAAGATGGGAGAACGATCCGGGTCGTACTGGACGTTGAACCTCCCGCGATTCGCCGTCTGCTTCTGGACGATCAGATCCCGCCCCGTCGTGGGGTGCGTGAAGTCCCCAATCTTGGGGTTGTTCAGAAAAGCCACGACTTGCGTAATCACCCCTGACGGAGCGCCCCAAGAGTAGATCTTCCCATCCTCACGAAAGACGACGTTGCAGTAGAAACGGACGTTGCATCGCAACTGCTCCGCAAGCTCTCCCTGGTCATTCTGCTCTGCCCACTCTTGAAGCTCACAGGCAGGGCAAGGCTCCCCCGTATGTTGCGCCAAGCAGGTCAACCCAAACCCGAAGTCTTCGCCTGCCTTCTGGAAGAATCGTTGGGAACCGTATCGTCCATCCGCGTAATGAATGTGGTGCTCCACCCAGGGGAGATCCATGTCACCCATCGGCGGGAGCAAGCGCAAGAGCACCGGCTCATCGTTGTACTTCCCCTTGGCGTCCTTCCCGTAGATAGGCAACCACCCACTATCCGCGAACCTTCGCGGTACAGAATACTTCTTCACCTTTTCCATGTTTACGCCCTTGTACCTCGTAGGCGCAGCGTTCTTCTTCACGACCATGACTCACTCCTTTTGCTAACCAAGTTGACTAGGAAAGTGTCCGTGTCCGCAGAGCACCTTCCTTACTCGATGCGCCAGACCCGCACGCGCTCTTCGTCGTTCGGGTCCGTGCGGACGCTGAACTTCATCTCCTCGCCCGCTTCCTTCATCTTCTTCCGATACCCACTGATCGCTCCTCGAATCCGACCACCTTCCTCTGAAGGGACCGAGAAGCTCTGTCCAGGTTCCAAGTCCTTGATCGGATACCGCGCCGAGAGAATCGGGACCGGAACATCGTCCGTGATCTCGTACTCTCCAACGCCTTCCGCCTTCTTTCGCTTTGCCATGACGAACCTACCTTTCTCTCCTGACCAGACCCTACGGACACGGAAGCATCTGTCCCCAATTTTTTCCTACCTTCGCCTCAGCCAAGATAGGGATAGGGAACTTCACCTTGAAACCGAACTGCTCCACGATTGTCTCGGGGTGTGCCATCACGTCCAGCACTTGGGCTACGGTTGGCTTGACATGAAGAAGGTCACACTCCAGCAAGAGCGAATCGTGGACGGTAAGCCTGACGTTGAACCCTTGCTCATTCAGAAGGGTCAACGCCATCGTGGTGAGATCAGCGGCAGAGGATTGCACGGGGAAGTTACAGGCTTGACGAATCGCGTGCGCGTACTCCGCTCGATCTCCCACACTCACAGGCAAACGCCGCCGTCTGCCGAAGAGAGACTCCACCCACCCGCGAGACATGACCTCTTCCTCCACCTGCTGCAAGTAGCCCTTCACTCCTGGATACGCCGCAAACCACCTAGCGATGAACCTCTTGCCATCCGTCACCGAAGCGCCCGTCTCACGGGAGAACTTCTCAGCGGACATCCCGTAGAATATACCAAAGTTGATCGTCTTGGCAAGCCGTCTTTTTTCCTGGTAATCACTATTTTCTAGGGTCACTCCCCACAACGCCTTAGCTGTCTCCGCGTGCAGATCCCTACCTTCCCGAAAGGCACTCAACATCGCTTCGTCCTTCGAGAGCATTGCTCCGATCCGAAGCTCAATCTGCGAGAAGTCAGCCTCGATGAAGACGCAGTCCTTGCCTTCAGGACGAAAGATCCGTTTCGGCCCACCCTCTTGACGAGGGATGTTCTGAAGGTTCGGTGCGCTGCACGAGAATCTCCCCGTCACCGTTCCGCAAGCGTTGAAGGACGGATGCACTTTCCCATCCACGCCTTCGTGCTTCGGCACGCCTTCGAGGTAGGTCGAGATCATCTTTCGGTGTCCCCGGTAGGTGAGGAGACTTTGCACTAAACCCTTTCTCTGATCCGCTTCGGGAAGCACTCGTGCCAGCGTCTCCAGAGCTTCCTCATCCGTTGACCTCGCGCCCTTGAGTGTACGCTTGACTACACGCAAGCCAAGCTCTCCATAGAGGAGATCCGCAAGCTGCTTCGGACTACCAAGGTTCGTGTCGTATTGTGAGAACCTGCGCTCGATCTCCAGACATGCCGCTTCGAGTTGCTTCGACTGTCGTTTGATCTCCCGATGATCGAGGGCCACTCCTCGGGATTCCATCTCCACGAGAGCCTTCGTTACTCGCCCTTGATAAACCAAGAGCTTCTCCAGCCCTTGCTCTCGGATTATCGGAAGGAATCTCTCGTAGAGCATCCACGTTGCCCCCGCATCCCAAGCGTTGTAGCGAAGCACATCAATGATCTCGACGCCTTCCATTCCTTTTGCTCTCGCGGCTGCAATCTCCTTGTCGTAGTCCCCCAAGCCGGTCAACTGCGAAGCCCACCACTTGAGCCCGTGCGAGGGCGCGTTCTCGTCAAGCAAGTGACCCATTGCACAGGTATCCAGCACTTTTCCCTTGTGCTCGTATCCATAGAGTCGCTTGAGCCAGAGAAGATCAAACTTGAGGTTATGCCCGATGAGCGTTCGCTTGTCTCCACCTTCTTGCAGGCGTGCTACTAATTCCAGTACGTTTTCTGTCACTACCGCTTTTCCCTCAGCACTTGACCACGCCGCACAGAGGATTTGCGGAGCGTCTCCATTCTTCCCCAAGCCAAACGGATTCAACCCCGTCGTCTCAATATCCAACGCACACACACGCGGGATTGCACTCTTCTCATCCCACACTTTCCACTGGATCTCCTCGGGGTGGAGAAACTCATCCGAGTCGATACGCGAGAAGTCGTCGATGATCTTCGGCCAGAGTTCAGGGGTGCGTAGAGCAGCGGCGGGGTGATACGTCGCTATGACGTGCGCCCCTTCATAGGTCCAGTTCTTCTTTCCTCGCACTTGCCCCAAAGCAATCGTCGTCTGGCCGGTCAACGCCTTGACCGCCGACGCTCCCAGGAGCATCACATACTTCGGTTTCACTTTCCTTAGCTCTTCTTTCCAGTATAGCTCACACGCCTTGATCTCAGCCTTACGAGGAGGACGATTCTCCGGCGGTCTGCACTTGACGATGTTTGTGATATAGCTCCTCTCCAAGAGCTTCATATCCTCTAGCATTCCTCGCAGAGCTTTCCCCGACTGCCCGACAAACGGTCTCCCGATCGCGTCTTCTTCTCGACCAGGAGCTTCTCCTAGAAGAAACACATCTGCTCGTCTACTTCCCGCCTCTCCCCACACACAGACAGATTGCACGCCCTTGTGGAGAGCACACGCTTCACAGTGAGGATTCCTGCTCATATCCCCCACCCCCTCGCCCGCATCTCCGTACAGTACGATTTCACCATCTGCTCCCGTCGCATATTGCGGAGCACTACAGCTTCTTGCACAAGAGCCTCTCTTCTCTCTACCCATTCAGAGCATTTCTCAGAAAGCATTGATTCCACTTGATTCATCAAGCTCTCCCAATTCGCCGCTTGCTCTTTCGCACTCGACGCCATGTAATGAAACGCTCCCCACAACATCCCAAGACTAGACACATCAATGTCGGGTAGCATCTTCTTGAATGGAGACGTAGGTAGATTCATTCCACGAGCAATGGCTTCTCCACGCTCTACCTTACGTGCCAAATCTGCTAAGAGCGTAGAAATAGTTTCTGCGTCAAACCCACTCACCTGTCACCACCTTTCTTTTCAGTCCCTCGCTTCCAAATATTCCTCGTCCCTGTCTCCACCATTCCCGCCGCTTCCAAATATCTCCGGCTTTCCACCTTCACCCATCCGCGACGACCGTAGCGCTGATACCACCAGACAGGCTCGATCATCCGACCCTGTCCGTCAAGCGAACATTCGTAGATTATACGGGCCTGACTCTCCGCCCACCTTTCGGTGGCGTCTCTGAGGCTACTTGGCATGGAATCCCCCCGTGTGAGGCTCTAGGAGCCTCATGGCGACACGATCGTAGGGGGGTCCGCGTCTGGAGGCTCCCCCCTCGTCGATCATGTCACCATGAGGCTCTAATCAATTCGCACCTACAAGCGTTCGGTAGGGTGTCGCCTATTGGTCATAGTTTCACTTCTCCCGGTTGTTGGTTTCGAGCGGATCGCACGACATCAAGCGAATTAGGTTGTTGCCATCCCACACCATCCCATCAGGTTGTCCCTCGGTTTCCGAGCGGACGTACCACACTCCCTCTCTCCCCCATTGATCGGTTTTCGCGTACCAGACCCAACACCTAACGCCGTCCCTATTCGCCCGCTCTTGGGCTTGGGCCTGAGCTTCTGCCGATAATCTCATAAGTCCCTGGGCGATCATGTCGCGTTCTCCTTTAGTGACGACACCGCTCAAACTCAGCTTTGCGGGAGAGTCTGCCCGGCTTGTGAGAGGCGTTCCACGCGTCACACACGCGCAACGCTTCTTTCTCAGTCTCCACCCATTGCAAAGTATGTTTTCTCCCCGGACACGGTTCCAAACCGCACGGCCATGACGGATTGCTTCTCCACCATGTACGAGTAAAGACACGAAACACTTAGGATTCCTCCTTTCAATTCCAAACCCGCTTGACCAGTCTCCGTTGACCGTTTTCTCGTACCAGCCAAACCCTCCCTCGATACAGATTGATCGCGTTAGCGTGAGCCCAATTTGATAAGATCATCCGAAAGGGTTTTCCGTTGACTAGCGTTCCCGTGATGAGAAACTTGTCACTCTTCTCCAGATGGAAAACTTTACACATTCCTACCATCTACCTTTCCCACCTTGTGAGCGTCTCGGCCGCCACCACAATGCAAACACAAAGACCACAAAGGCCCAACACAACGCCTCAGTGTCGGAGATCATCGCTCCCCCTAGCGTTTCGTTTTCAAGACTATTACGTTCTTCCCCCTTATACTGACAGACAAACGCAACCACTCCTCACTTACGACCCCCCACACACTAAGCATCTGGATAACTCCCCCCCTATCACGTTGCGTAATCGTTAGCTCAAACCCACCGTCTTTCGCTTGAGGGCCTAGAGCTACAAAATGTTTCTTTCCGTCTACTTCCCCTTCAATCCACCAATTGCGTACATTGCAAGGCATAGTATCTACTCCTCTCTCCGCCAGTATGACGGCATCCCATCCGACTTTCTCCGCCACGGTTTCGCGTTCCACAACCATGCCGCCAGCAATGCGCGAGTGTGGTCATTCTCGCCCGAGGAATCTTTACTAGGCCAATCTTCCGCGCCCACTCCTGGACGGTATCTCATCCCGACCAATCTCCCGCCATAAGCGTACAGCGCGGACCATTGCCCGCCATGCCATGCCGTGCAATAACACCGCACCGCCTCACAGATTGCGAAACGATCAAACCCGAATCCGCTTGCGTCTCGCATAGTCAATCCTTCCCGACCGTCAGACCATCACCAACCATTCCTTCGACTATGGCATCCACATAACGCCACTCGACCACTAGACGCTTTGCGAACCATTGCGCCTCGCCGGAAACATTCTTCTCAATCCACGTTAGCGCTTTCTTCGTCCGAGGATCGCACAACCAAATGCTCCCCTCATTCGACCAGATCGCATCCGGTCGTCTCGTCTTTCCAGACATAGAGCCCTCCCCTCTTCAGTCCCGCAATCAGCGAGAGACGGCGGATGCTACTCCGCCGTTTCGGGGTTCACGCTACGTCGCGCTCAAACGCCGCCACGTACACTTGAAACTGTCCCGCTTCCACGATGGCGAAACCACTACCAGGATGCGCCGCGATATACTCGCGGAGGGACTCGCGAAACTGCTGCGCGGTCAATGCAGGCTCATCCTCCGTCCCGAATCCGCTGCTATCGACGAACCACTCCTTGTCCGCCCGCATCCAGCCCCGAGGGACGTAGTCCTCCAAATACGGAAACGGGAATGTTTGCATGGCATCGACTTCCCGAATGGAGCAGACAAACGGCACCTTGCCCCGTTTCGCGGCATCTGCGGCCGCTTCTGCGTTGACTCGGATAATCGCCCTGAGATCCCTCATCACTCACTTCCCCTTCTCTCTCCCGTCTGGGAGTTTCCCCATCAACAAGTACCGAGAGACTTTCTCCCCGTACCCTTGACGGATTGCCTCATCATAGTCTTTCCCCCACGCTAAAGGACAGACACGAACCACACATTTGGCGTAACACGCTAGGTCTCGCGCTAGAGACTCCGCCACACTGATTCGGTCGTTGTCCCATGCGATCACTAGAGACGAAGTACAAACACTGAGACCTAGCAGATGCTCAATCTGCACGTCTGACAACCCATTCCCGGCGGAATAAACCAAACCTAGATTTTGTCCTCGGAGTAGAGAGTAGACGTTGAGAAAGTCAAAGAATCCCTCTAAGAGTAACAGCGTATGAGGATATTCTTTTCCCGTCTCAGTATAGGCTAATCCCCGTGTACCCTGTACTGTATACCGAGGATCGCCGTATTCTCCGTGATAGAGAGAGACTCCCACAATCTCCCCGCCGATATAGAGGGGAATCCCTGGAGTGTCCATTGGCATCATGCGCTTTGCAGGAAAGCGAGAATCTAGTTTCGCCAAGATAGGGCGTTGCAATCTCCCTTTGATGAGATCCCACGCCCTACTGTCCAGCGTATGCACGCTAGGCAATCTGGTAGCGATTTGCAGTAAAGGAGACACGTTTGCACGTTTGACCTTGCATCCCTCACCGCAATAGAAACAGAATCCCGTCCCCTTATTTTCATTCACGTAGAGTTTACTCCGTCCACATTGAGAACATTGCCATACAGATTCCCCCGCGGAGTGTCGTACGTAACGCTTGGGAGAGACGGGAGACACTTAGCAATCCTCCTGCAATTGATCTGCAAAAGTCTCGCGCCAAAATGTATGGAGTGCCTTTTGATAGCGCGTGCAAGGGGTCTCGGAGAGAGTGTCCCTTAGCCAAATGACTCCCTCTTCAGTCAATGACTTTGTCAGACACTCTCCGATAGTCGACGTTTCTGCACCTATCAAAGCATGCTTGGGAATCTCAAAATGTATAGCATCTCCGAGACACTCACTTTCACTAGCGCAATGCTCAATACAATCTGCCTCTTCACAAGGAAAAGGCCCCTTAGGGTAGTTATCGCTATCGTACCCAAAAGGAAGCGGGAGCTCCTGAGCTTTCATTGCTCGAATCATATGTTCTCCACAAGCATTGCACCAAACGTCAGTCCGGTAGATATACATGATTACTCTCCTTCGCAATCACATGGGACGATGATTCCGTTTTCCAAATCCACGTGTCCCACGAAAGCGTGTTTCATGCTCAATCCTCCGTTCCCGGTGAACCACCTATACCCGCAGGGCACAAGGTACCCTACTTCGCGCATATCCTACGCTGACCTTATCGACGTGTCAACAAGAAAACTCTAGGGGAATATGAGATCACATAGAAAAGAGAAAGACACAAAGAAGACATAGAATAGGATGAAGCAGGTAGGGATGGCATGGGGGATGCTTGATGTTCTCTCACGCTACATTATACACTTTACACTGTAGCATTATTACGTCACTACACTGTAATGTTATCACACTGCACACATGAACCATGAAACATGCACACATAGACACAGACACATGTACACCCCCCAAGCAGGTAAACAAGTTCTATATATATACTCATTAGACCCTACCTCGCTCCCTCTCCCCTTATATTTTACCACCCTTACTTCATAGTTCTGTTTTCTCCCCCATCGCTTTTTAGTTTTTCTCTTTTTATTTTTTGGATAGAGCTAACATGAAGCTATTCCCTCTTTCTATTTTTTCTATCTTACACTTACTAAGTTTTAGCTTTTCTAAATTACTCACTATCCTTTTTTCTTTAGAGCTTTCCATATTTCCTTTCCTGATTGTTCCCGGTGCAAGTGTGCTCTTGCTTCTCTGGTATCTATGGTGTACTGTTACCTATGTCTGCTTGTGCCTTGTGAGCGCCCGGCGGGCGAGGCTTGTTGAGACTGCTACCCCCGTAAGACCCTAGAAATGCGAGAGAGCCCCGTGGTGAGGCGATCGGCCTGTGGGGAGTGTCTGGATAGCCCCCTCCCCCGGATCGTTCGTCTCCGGGGCTCTCTGCGCTCTACAGGGGCAAGTCTAGGGTGAGACCCTGGTGAGATTCCCGGTTTAGGAGATTCTTCTTGACGAGCAATAGGATATAGAGAGAACTTGGTTTAGGAGGTAGACATGGTCAGGAAGGCGAAGAAGGTTCCTCACCCCCAGGATCGGCTTGTCGAGAGGGGGTTAGTTCCCCTGCAAAAGCGTCGGGATGCGTTGGCAGAAGCACTGGCGAACCCGATGGACTTGCGGACGCCTGAAGAGTTGAGTGAGGATTATGGGGTAGGTTTACCGGAGTTGAGGAGTCTGCAAGCTGATCCTCGATGGATGGCTCCGGTGACGGCGAAGTTTCAGCGAGCGTTAGGTGGAGTGCAAGTTTTGATCTTGAAGAAGATCCTGCGTCAAGTGGATGATGGTAACATGAGTGCAGCGAGATTAGCGTTGCAAGCTCTGAGTGGTGACTTGGGGAATGGTGTGAAAGTGAATGTCTTGAATGTGGGAGCTACGCGGATAGATGATGCTCTTGGTAAGATGGGTGATGAGGAGTTAGACCGAGAGATCAGGAGATTACTCAAGCAAGTGGACCCCGATGATCTCGTGATGAAGGGGGAAGAAGTGTTTCCGGTCGGAGAGGTAGAGGTTGTTGCAGACGAAAGTGACTGACTACCTCCCTGATGATGAGATCACCCATCGTCAAGTGAAGGAGAAGCTCTACCGGCATCTGGTAGAGAAGCAACGCCGGTGGAGTGATCGTAGCCTTTACTACTTTGTCAAGTACACGCTTGGTTACAAAGATATTCGACTCCAGCCTCATTGGGAAATGACACAGTTCATTTCCAGGTATGGGTACAAGTACGATACGATCACACTCTGTCCCCGAGGTACATTCAAGTCTACAGTGATTACGATTGGGTGGGTGCTTTGGATCTTCACGAAGAATCGTGACTTGCGTGTGTGCATCGACTCAGCGAAGCAGGGGAATGCGAAGAACTGGTTAGGGGTGATTCAACGCCACTGTGAATCGAACTCAGCATTTCGTGCTATTTACGGGGATTGGTTAGGCACACCTTGGACGACGTTCTTCTGTAGCTTCTCCGGTCGCAAGCGCATGGTGGCGGAACATAGCATCGTAGCCTCTTCCCCGGAGACGGCGAAGATTTCTCAGCACTACGATGTGTATTTGTTTGATGATGTGCAAATCAAAGAGAACGTGACAAGCAAGGAAATGATTGACAAGGTAGAAGAGCATTGCGAACTCTCCTTGCCTATTCTGGACCCGCAAGAGGCTCTCAAGGACAGGAACCATCCAGGAGGGAAACGTGGGCCGAGAGTGTTTGTCGGGACGCGTTGGCATGATGATGATATTTACGGGCGGATGATTGCGAAGGAGAAGCGGAGCTATTTAGGAAAGGGGGCGAATCGGAGAGGAAGGCTAAAGATATACAACCGAGCAGCAGCGGAGAAGTATACGCTGATTGGGGATAAGTTTGTTTTGGAAGGAAAGCTTTTCTTCCCCGATAGGTTTGGTCCTGACTATCTGGAAGAGATTCAGAGTTCGATGGGGCTTTGGGAGTTTTCCTGTAACTACCTCAATGACCCACTTCCTGAAGGGATGCAGATTTTCAAGCTCTCACGGTTTGGTTGGTGGAATGAGAGTGGGATGAGATTCTCTAACGGAAAGATTCTACCGCTACCGGGACGGGTGAATCTTTTCACGACGATAGATCCTTCCTTGGGAGAACACGCAGATTCGGATTACTCTGCATTTCTGACTGTAGGGGTGGATACGGAGTACAACTGGTTAGTGCAAGAAGTAGTGCGGGAGCACCTGACACCGGATGTATTCATTGAGCAGATGTTTACGACCTATGAGAAGTGGAAGCCGTTTCGATTCGCGTTGGAGACGGTAGCGTTTCAGAAGGCGCTGCTCTACCCCTTTCAGGAGGCGTGTCGCACCCGAAATCAGTACATCCCGGTTGAGCAGCTTCAGACGGATACGCGGGTGAAGAAGGATTTGCGGATACGCAGCTTGGAGCCTTACGTCAATGCCGGGAAGGTTTTCTTTCCCGTAGATAATGCGGTCCCCTTGACGGCTCCTTTGGATGTGCTATACCACTCGGTTCCGAAGGGGGTAGATGTGTTACTGGACGAGCTTGTGCGGTTCCCTCGGGGCAAGACGGACGATTGCGCGGATGCGATGTCGTACATGCCGCAGTTGGTGTTTCCCGCTTCTCGACCGGGACCGGCCGGGCCTCCGGCGGGGTCATTCGAGAGGATTCTGGCGCGCTTGACTACGCGGCAAGAACACTTGCTGCGAGCGGGGATTCGCTAAGTGAAGAAAGAAAACGAGGAGACGAGATACGGGCTTTGGCAGGATCGGTTACGCAAGTCCGATGCGCGGATGCAACAGCGAATCCAGGAATGGGATCGGTACATGGCGCAGTACCGGATGGACGAATCCTTCAACGCGCAACTCGGCACGCGTTCGACTGATGATTTGGTTTGGACGAACTACTTCTTCGCTTACTCCCGCGTGATCCTTCCCTCGATCTACTACCGTAACCCGGAGATTTTGGTTTCCCCTGGTCCCAACACGGAGCCGGTCTTTGCGAAGATTGTAGAGATGCTGCTGAACTGGCAAGCGCGGGAGTTGGGCTTCGAGTGGGAAGCGCGCAGAGCGATCTTCAACGCGCTCTTTCGCGGAGTCGGGGTCATCAAGCAAGGGTTTGCTCCGCGCCTCTTAGAGAAGCCGAAGCGGAGCACGGCGCGGGAATCCATTCTCGAAGGGATGTTTGAGGAGCCGCCGGAACTGGAAGACTACGATCCTCGGATCTCGGATACGATTCCCTTCTTGCTCAACATCTCCCCCAAGCACTTTCGAGTAGATCCTCTGGCGACGTGTCTTCAGGATGCTCGGTGGATCGCGCACACTGTCTGGAAGACGGTGGACGAAGTGAAGGAGTCTGCTCGGTACTCGAAGAGCCTAACTGCTGGGATACAGGCGACGCATCGCGGTAGCGATGAGGCGTATGCCAACCAGGATCCAACCCCGGCTCTTTCGGGAAACTCCTTCACTTCGGATGATGAGCTTGTTTGCCTCTACGAGATTTGGGACATGGAGAAGCGCAAGCTCTATGTGATGGACTCTCACAACATTCGGCAGGGGTCGAAGAAGTTCTTGCGGGAAGAGGCGTGGCCGTATCCGATCAAGGAATTCCCGTTTGAGCTTTTGATTTTCAACCCCGACCCGGAGAGCATTTGGGGCATCCCCGATGCGGCGACGTGGTTGAACCCGATCGTAGCCTTGAACTACCTGCGGACGATGCGCTTTCGTCATGTGCGGAGATTCAATCGAAAGTACGTGGCAAGCAAAGGCGCGTTTGATGATGGAGAGTTGGCGAAGTTGACCTCGCATGAAGATGGGTCGATTGCCTTTACGAATCGACCTTCTCCTATGGAAGCGATCCAGCCTTTGACTGATGCTACGGTGACGCCGGATCTCTATGCGCTGGAGGATTCGTTGCGGAGCGACTTGCTCTTGCTTTCCGGTATGACTGAGGGGCGCACTGGGAAGTTGGACCGGACGAAGACGGCGACGGAAGCGAGCATCTTGGAATCGAAGGCGCAGATACGGGACTCGGATCGGTTGTACCTCGTCTCGAAGTTTGTGGAGAACATCTTTCGTAAGCAGCATCAGTTCAATAAGGCGTACTTGGACCCCCAGGAAGTTTCCTTCCTCACTGTGCCGGAAGCGGCTCTCTTGTGGCGAGAGGAGTCCGACAAGATTCTCAACGCGGAGTTGGACGTGCGGGTGCGGATTGGTTCTTCTGGCTACTTCTCGCGGGAAGTACGGACGAAGCAGCATCTGGACTTTCTCAATTTGACCCTGGGTGATCCGATGGTCAACCGCCCCGTTTTGCTGCGGCGGATTGCGGAGGGGATGGACATTGAAGCCCCACAGGAGATCCTCAATGAGCAGCCTCTCTTTACTCTGGAGCAGGCCGCACAGATCCTGGCTCAAGGACAGCCGACGCAGCCGCAAGCCCGTCCGGTTGGTGGGAAGCCGAATCCGTCACAAGGGATGGCTCGGAGAACGGGTGGAAGCAATATGGGCGATATGCTCTCAGGGGTACAAAACCTTGGGGTTCGGCGTACGCCTCCGAATCCGACACAGGAACTTGCCGGTGGATGAGTTGATGCAGTTTCAGGTGGAAGGGCCTGGGTGCCACTTCCTCAATGACTACTACACAGGGAAGATTCTTGTAGTCCATGTGTGGTCTGTGGGGGATGAATTGCGGACGCACTTCACGGGGATTGAGGAGGCATGTCCGCATTGCCAGGATAAGAAGCAATGGTTGGTTGGGCTCTTGGCTCCAGAGGATGTGGAATTAGGTTTGCAAGGGGAGAGCAATGAGCAACAAGACAGGTAGGTACAAGTGGAACCCAAAGACGCAGAAGATGGAGTTGCTCTATGCTCGGCCACCTAACGTGTGTGTCTTTGATTGCTTTGTGCCTGATGGGGGATATCTTTCTACGAATATAGGCCATAAGCCGGTTTACCTCCGGTCACGGGCAGAGAAGAGAAAGATCCTCAAAGAGAGGGGGCTGAAAGAGAGTGGGTCATTGACTCGGAGGGAAATCTGATGCCGAAGGCGTTGGAGCGGAAGCTGGAGAAGCAAGCAGAGAAGAAGGGTTACAAGGGGGAGAGGAAGAACAAGTACGTCTATGGGACAATGACGAAGATGGGGTGGAAGAAAGGTATGAGTGAGGAGGAGATGACGCACATGATGTCTTCCATGCGGAAGAAGGCGATTGGGGTGGCGTGTCTTTTGGCTGTGCTTTTGGGTTCGGTAGTGCTAGCGGTGACACCGCCGACGACGTTTGTGGGTAATCCGAATCGGGCGAACAATCAGCGAGGAGATCGGCTTTACGATCTTGGGTTTTTTACGCGAGAGACTGTGGATGTTCCTGAGACATCTTCTCCTGCGTATGCTACGGTTTGTCGTTTTATTCCTTGGATCGCCTTTGGGGCTTCAGACACGCTTGGGTATCGAGCGATGTATGTCAAGGTGGTAGCGACACAGGGGGACGGGATTCGAGTCAGGGCGTTTGGGCCTGGGGTTATAGGGTCTAACCCAACGCGAGTGACGGAAGATGTGATCTCCGCTTCATCAGATTCGGTGGCGGTGGAAACGAGCTTTCCGGTGGCGGTGGATTCTCTTTGGTTGTGGGATGTGTCAGGTACGACGAGTCGAGCCAGGATTGTTTGTTTCTAAGATGCGAGTGCTTCTAAGCATTCTCTTTTGGTTGGGTTTGGCCGGGGGAGTGCAAGCACGGCTGGTCGTGGTGCAGACGACAGACTTTGGTGTTCTCTTTCTTTCAGATATTCACTTGGGTGGGGCAGGTTTGGACATTGATCCGATAATTACTTGGGCGCAGACGGCAACGAATGACCTGGCGGCTGTGGTGGTTAGTGGAGACTTGCTTGCAAATGATGTTCATTCAGCGGAGTTTATCTCTTGGAGTAACAGCCTTTCTTGTCCGGTCTACGCTTGTTTAGGTAACCATGAGTCAGACTTTTACGCCGGGGGGGATATGGGAGCGGGAGTAAGTCCCTTTTCCACGGCAAGAGGTATTTTGCCTTACTTGCGGGAGCGGGGCTATGGGATGGTTCAGGTAAACTCTGTGCGGGTGCTTTTGATGAATGATCTTGCAGATACTACAGTCAATTCCTTAGGGGTTGACATAAATGCTTATCGGGATTGTAACCCTCCAGGGGAGGTACCGGAAGATTCGGATGATCCTAATCCAGACTGGTCAGGGATTACAGACACGACTTCTGCCCAATGTGTTTGGGCTGCGGGGGAGTTTACAGCGTGTGCTTCTAGTTGGGTAATTCCCGTGATGCACCGTTCTCCTTACCCGGCATATGAAGACAATCAAATTTCTCGGTGTAGGATTCGGTCTATTCGTGATGGAATCCTGGCAAAGTTGACCCGAGCAGGAATGGATTTGTGTTTCTCTGGAGATGTCCATGTTACTTCGGTGACAAAACGGCTTTACAAGAGCCCACAAACACACTTGGTTTCTCAGGATAATGCAGGAACGCATTTCATTACGCTTCATGCGTCTTCTTCGCGCCTCTACGAAGACTCTCCAGTGGATATGCCAGGGAACTCCTTTCTTTACACTGGGGTGGATGGAGCTGTAGAGTTGGATGACTCTTATGGGCTATTGGTAAACTTCTACGGGGACTTGGCCTTTTGTCAGTTGTATCGGTATGATGTTGGTGATGCGGTTGGTTCGGTAGTTTGGAGTGGCACGGTGAATCGGGAGGATAACTAATGTTTAGGCCGTTTAGGTGTGTGTGGTGGATTTGGCTCTTGCTCCCGATGCAAGTGTGGGCTACAGGTGAGTCCCCGAAGTTTCTCCCTTCGTACTACGAGACGATGATCTTTCGGAATGAGAGCCATCCTACTTCGGCATACACAGGGTTGCTTCTTCGGGGAATGGCGCAGGATAAGCCTACGGTAATCCTTGGTGATTCGATTGCGGCGGGGAAAGACATTTCTTTGCAAGTTGGTTCTGCAAGTGGTTTGTATCAAACAGATGTTAGGTCGATCTTGTTCAAGGTGGATGTGTCTGCATTGCCAGATAGTGCAGTAGTAATAGACGCATTTCTAGTGCTTTCAGTTTATGCGTCTGTGGCAGATTCTATGTCAGTTGTTACTGCATTGACTGGATGGTGTTCTATCTGGAGAGTCTTACAGGATTGGGATGGAACTGCTTGTTGGAATTACTATGCTGGGACGACGGCGTGGGGGGCTGCGGGGTGTTTGACTGTAACAGGTACTTGGACAAATGCCTACGGGGGAACGGCATCCCCGGTTCTTCGCACGATGGGTTTGCATGAGGACATTCCACAGACATGGTTTGCGGTACGGGTTGCGGCATCTATAGATTCATTGTTGGATGGTTCGGGTTTTTCTAGTGCGCCGGATTGTTTACAGATGGCAATGTTTGATGTGCGGGTTCCACCAAGAACGTCAATTGATGCGGATGCCTGTGCTTTTCGTGTCAACATTACAGAAGCTGTGCAACATTGGCATAACGGGTCGTGGGAAAACAATGGAATCAAGTTGGACGATTTCACACACAATGAGTACTCTTTTGGAAGGTCTTTTCCTTTCTGTACGCAGTACAACACAGTGGGGGCTAAGTATGATCCCTTTGTAGTAGTTCGTTACCTCTACGCGACTCCTGGGGGTGGGCAGCGTAGGGGCGCTTCGCTTGGGCCTACCCCCTAGAAAAACTCTTGACGTTAGTACGAGGAGGATCTACTCATGGTTACGGAACACAACCTCCCCATCGAGGAACCGGAGGGACTGCGCCCGCAGGAGTCCGGGGACAGTGAGGAGCCAGAACTACCGGATGGATCTCAGGGTGGAGAGCAATCCGGGGCGGAAGCGGAAGTCCCGCCGGTTCCTGGCAGCGATCAGGCAGCGACTTTCTACGACGCCACTAAGGTTCCACCGGAACTCAAGCCCACGTTCCAGGAGATGCAGGCTTCTCTGACCCGGAAGTACCAGGAACTCGCTAACCAGCGAAGGAGCCTGGAGCCGGTACAGCAGAAAGCGCAACTCTTTGACGCGCTCATGGCTGACCCCGAAGTGGTGGATGTACTCAACACTTTGCGGACTCAGCGTGGGAGCGGGGGACGGGGAAGCGACAACGGGGATGAGGGTACGGATGCGGGAAGCGGGGACGACCCCCGTGTGAGGAATCTGGAGAACCAGTTTCAACAGATGCAGCGGCAGATGGAGCAGCAGTTGATTCAATCCTCGGTTTTTTCAGAGCGGGAAGAGTTGACGAAGTGTTATCCAGACTGGCCGAAGTATCGGGACTGGATGGGGGTCGCAATCCAAGAAAACCCGAATCGAGACCTGGAAGCCGCGTACTTAGTCGCTCGGGCTCGTGTGGAGGAGCATCGCAGGCAAACGCAGGGCGCAAAGAAGCCGCCTTTGGTGGAGGCTCCGAGTTCCGCTGCGAGTCGAGGGAGGCCCTCTCATTCCAAGACGCCTGATTCTTGGGAGGATGCGGTGCGAATGACTCTGGACGAGCGAGGGCTGGACCGAAGGGATCTTCGGTAAGCCTAGAGGTATTTCATGTCGATTAGCGTTACCTCGGTCACAGACTCCTACAATGATCTGTTGACCTCCACTTTGAGCAAGTACATGCCCAAGATGCGGGAGCAGATCCTGCGGGGCACTCCCTTGCTCTGGTGGCTTGAAGACAAGAAGCGGAAGCGTAGTCAACGTGGTGGCTACGATATTCGTATTCCTGTGAGTTGGGGTCAGAACACTACGGTTCAGCATTTCAGTGGGTATGACATTGTGGACATCACGCCTTCGCGTGGGCTCACGATGGCAGTCTACAACTGGCGGAACATGGTGGTCTCGATCTCGATTTCGCAGGATGAGGAACTGAAGAATGCCGGGCAGTACAAGCTGCTGGACTTGCTCGGATACTACACGACTCTGGCAGAGAAGTCGATTCGAGTGCAACTGAATGACGAACTGCACGGACTTCACGGGACCAAGGCGAAGACCTTCACGGGCGGAGAGACGAACACGGTGGACTCGGCGGGTGGCACCGCGATTGACACCGGGTATAAGTCTTTCAACTCGTTGGACAATCTTGTGCGGTCTGCGTGGGGTATGATTGACAATACTTCTACGACGATTCGTAACCACACTGTAGGCGGAATCACGGTTGGTATTACGGGTACTCAAGCAGATGCCTACCCTGCGTGGGGAGATATGGCGATTTCGGCTTACTCTAATCCTTACTGGATGAACCAGACGAACCCCGGCTTCGGCTTGCTGAAGTATGGTACGTCGAGTGGTCCAGTAGAAGGAGGAGTGCCTGGAGCGCGACTTTCGGCTAACGATCTACTCTACGCGGGATTGGTGACGAATAACACTAATCTTGCCCTTGCCTATGCGATGTTGGAGATGTACACGCGGCTCTCGACGGACAACGACCCGCCGGATGTGGGATTGACTTCTCCAGAGGTTTACAACCTCTATGAGATTTCTCAGGTTCCACAAGAGCGGTACATGGACCGCCGGGTGGCGGATGCGGGCTTTGAGAATCTGCGGTTCAAGGGCATGACGTTGATGCCTGACCACGGGATTTATACGAAGCTGGCGGCATCGGGCCATGCGGCGACTGCTCCCGCTGTGCCAATGTACTTCCTCAACTCGAACTACATGTGGTGGGTGACTCACCCGGATGCGGACTTCAAGCAGACTCCATTCGTCAAGCCGGAGGATCAGTTGGCGCGTACCGCACAAATTGTGCTCATGGCGCAGCTTTGTTGTGATAACCGTGGGAAGCAGGGACACCTTTCGTTGGCGACGATTGCGACGAATGGGTGGTCCGCAACCAGCTAAGGGGAGAAACGGTCATGCAAGTAGCAAAGATCCGCCGTGACTCTCCTGAGCAGGTCTACGTCACGGTGCGTAACAACGATTCTACGGCGATGAGTGTTGGTCACGCGGTCATGTGGGAGTTTCCCATCGTGGCTTCGGGGACTGGCACAGGGGATGGCTACTCTGTGAAGTATGCGGTTACTACAGCAACGCAGCAGGCGAACCCTGGTCTGTTTGCTGGAGTGATCGCGGGAGCAGGCATTCCCTCGGGGCAGTATGGTTCATGTCAGGTCTATGGATACCATACTGGTGTCTATGTGACTGGAGGAGCGAGTGGGGCTCCCTTTGAGTCGCTCTTCTTCTCTGTGACGAACCGAGCTTCGGCGTCGCTTACGAATCGAGTTCTGCGTCCGGTAGCGGCATTTGCCAACACGACAGGTGCGGCGACCAACGCGGGGTACTTGGGAGTTGTCTCTGTGGCTACGTCGATCGCGGGGACTCAGACTTACGTTTCGACGGATGTGAACCAAGCTTTGGTCGGGCTTTGGCCGGGTGGGTATGTCTTGGCGTTGGGTAACATCAACGGCAACGTCTCGATTACTCACACTTCTAGTGGCTCAGTCAAGGCGTTCATCAAGGCGCTCTAGTAGGAAAGGCGGGGGAGAGGGAAACTTCTCCCCTGACCCCTAATGACGATAAACTTGAACACAAAGCATGATCGACGGCACAAGTTGGATACGTCGGTGAAAGGCCCAAGTGCGCCAAGAGAGGTTTCAGTGGTGCGCTGTATGGGGTGTAATAAGTTGCTTACGGAGCATGAGTGCCGAGTTCATGGTCGATGTACTTCTTGTCACGGACATCGGTTTCACGGAGGCTACCCTTCGATGTGGGAGTGGCCTCGAATCTTTTGTATGAATCTATTGCAGCGGTGGGAGATTCACGGAGAAAGGGGTTGGGGATGGGCGAGAGCCAAAGCCCGAGCACAGCGGGGATGAAGCTCTTCATTGGGATTCCTACTTACGGGATGCCTCGGTGTGAGTTCAGCATTGACTCTCTTGGGTCATTGCTCTTTCACTTGGGGCGAAGACATACGGAGATCGAGAAGGTTTGGGTACAGAGAGACGTGCGTACTTATCGGCAGGAAGCGCGCCAGGGAATTGTCAAGGCAGCGCAGGAAGCTGGAGCAACGCACTTGCTGATGTTGGACGACGATCACTCCTTCTCAGGGAAAGAGTTTGATCTTCTGTGGGAGTCAATGCAGCGGGAGGAAGTGCAGATCGTCTCGGGGCTGTATATGACGCGAGGATTACCTTGTGCTCCTTGCATCTTCAAGCTCACGTCACAGGGTACGGCCCCGATCTTCTATTATCCCGAGAATGAGCTTCTCTCAGTAGACGTGGTTGGGTTCGGGTTTGTTCTCTTTGATATGAGTTTGTTCACTCGGATCAATCCTCCGTGGTTCAACTTGGGTATGGGCTTCGGAGAGGATGCGGCGTTTTGCGCTCGCTTGCTCCAAGCGGGAATCAAGGTGTGGGTTCACACCGGGGCCAAAGTGGGGCATCTGTTGGAGCAGCCTCACACGATTACGGAGGCAGACTTCCTCGCGGTGCGAGAGTCTGTGTGGAAGGATGCTGATACCAGTGCCCTCGTCCCGCAAGGGACCACGACCGAAATGGGAATTGTCAGCCCGATGGGAGCGAAACCGAAATGGCGTCCTGCGTCAGCCCGTCGTTGGCACGTGTGGGAGCGGCTCCGTCGAGGAGTCACCGAAGGAGCCCTCCAAGACGGAACGCATCGAGATCCCGAAGGAGCGGTATGTGGATCAGACTCCGATTCAGCCGTGGGAAAAGAGGGGTGAGGGGCGGCGCATGAGGCGGCGGATGCACGGAGGCCAGCATGACTCTGAGTGATCTGCAATCCCAAATCCTCTTGGCTACAGGTCATGGGGGGATCTCCGCCAAGGTGACGAAGTGGGCCAATCGCGTTTGTCAGGATGTTGCTACCAGGGTGTTCTGGATGCAGCAGATTGGGGTTGGTCTGGCTCACCATGCGACGGCGGCAAACGCTACGCACACGACTCGGGCGGATCTGCACGCCTTCTCCATGCAGACGCCTAACGCTTCCCTCAATGAGTTGATTGCTCCTTACGCGGTAGATCAAGTGACGATTACCACCAACACTACCGGAACCTTCATCGGAGCGTATGAGCGGCCTCTGATTCGGGTAGAGCACGCGGATCTCTACCAGATTGCAGCGGGGTCCACTCCCGTCACCTCCTCTACGAGTTCCTTCTACGCGATGGTGCGGGGAAACATTCAGTCTCTTACCGCCACTGCTGGGGGAACGATCATTGAGGACTTTGTAGCTTTTCCTTTTCCTGCGACGACAGCAAGTACGGTGCAGGCGTTGGGTATTACCTACCTCGGTTCGCCGTTGATTCTAGATTCGGATGAGGATACGAATTGGATGATGCAGCGATACCCACGAGTGGTGTTGGCTGGGGTTTTGCGCTACGCTCGTCTGTACTTGAACGATGTGGTGGGATACTTGAAAGAGAAAGCAGAGTTTGAGAACGGCATCGCGGATATGGTTCGAGTTGAGGAAGTCGCGTCAGCGAATGCTCCCGTCATGGGTGGCGTAGACAACGCGATTCTCGGGAGGTTGCAGTAATGGCAGCGTCCTTAGTCTCTGTCTTGGTGGATGAGGTTGCAGACCTACTTCGTCACGACAACTTGGATACGCGGGTGCAAACGTGGCTGCGTATGGCTTTCAATGACATGGCTAGTCGGATGCCGGTTTGGCGCTTCTTTGAGTGGGCGCATACGGCGGCGATTTCTCTTGGTACTTTAGGGTACGCGACATTGCCTACAAATGGTGGGTCAGAGGGGGTTGATCCTGTTGGAGCGATTGTCTTTGACAACACAGGGAAGATTTGGACTCCACGCTATGTACCTTACTTGGAGATGCGTCGCTGGAATCGAAACTTGAGCTTGGATGCTCTTCCTACGGGTGATGGGCCTTTGGTCTGGACGATCGGTCCTTATCCAAAGGAAGGCACAAGTACAGACGCAGGGCGGAATAATGTCTTTTGGTATCCGGTAAGCAGCGCCGCAACGTGGTACATGAGTCTCTTGGGTAGGATCAACCGAGAGCCTACTGACTTGGCTTTGACGACTCGTTACCGTGTGCCGTATCACATGGAGCACGCGCTGGTGTGGGGTGCGTCATACTTCGGTGCGAAGTTTCTTCGCCCGCAGATTGCTGAGGTTTACCTTGCCGAGTATGAGCAGGCGATTCGGAATCTGACTTGGGTGTTGACCTTCAAGCCGGATGCTACGCCGATCATGCGATCTCTTGGTGCGCCCTATGAGGGTACGAGTCGTCTGTCTACGATGCCGAGAATCCCGTCTAACATCCCGGCTTCATAGGAGGGTGTGATGGAGTTCTCACGAGTTCATCGAGGGACGCCTGAGCAGATTTTTGTTACTGCGAGGAATGTAGACTCAGCGACGCTTTCTTCTGGTCGTGGGGTCATGTGGGCGTTGCCTTTTGTTTCTACAGGTTCAGCCGAGTCGGGATATGAGGGTTACGCAGTCAAGTTCCCTGCGACGACGCTAACGGGGGGCTTGAACCATCTTGGCCTTTTCGCAGGAGTGGTGGCGAATCAGGATATTGCCCCCGGTGCGTTTGGGCGAGTTCAAGTGTGGGGTACGATCTCTTCTGTGTTGGTGCATGGGACGACCGCAGCGCCCTTTGTAGGCAACGGCGCGGGCTGGGGCGATGCTACAAGTGTGTATCGCTTGATCCTTCGTCCGATTCATTTCTATTCGATGAACACGGTGGTAACACAGCCAGGGATCTTCGGGATGATGGACTGTGCCACGACAGCTATGACGCAGTTCTACACCTTCTTTCCTGGGGGGTATGCCCTGCCTTTTACGGATACCTACACGACAGTCTCTACGGATGGTTCGTGGGTAATTGGTGCTTTGGGTACTACTGCTACAGGTTGGTGTAAGGCTTTCATCAGGTGCTTGTAAGATGGACGCTGGACGCTCCTCACAGATTTTCGTGATAGACGACTTTCCTGGGTTCTACTCAGGAATCAGTAAGTCTAAACTGCCCCCTGGAGCACTTGTCGATTGGGGTGTAGGCAAAGGGCAAGATCGCACTTTGAGTGTGGAGTGTTCCAATCAAGGGGAGCTTCTCAGTGCGAGAGGGATGAGCCGTCTAGCAAAGCTGGATGGGTTTGCCCTTGGAGAAGTGAATAGCTGTTTCTTTTGGGAAGCGCCGATTGGGGGAGCGCATTTCTTAGTAGGATACCAAGATGGGATTGCTGCCATGTATACTGATAACCTGCTTGGGCCTCCTCCTGGGTTTGTTCACCAATACTTTGAGCTAGCATTCATGCCCTTGGATTTCTCCTCGTACTCTTCTGCGTGGCAGATCCCCGAGATGGCTCACTTGCGGCAAGGGAAGTTTGTGCCTTATGGGGACCGTCTCTATTACTGTGATGGTGTAGGTTACCCTTTGCGTTTGCGAGGGATTGGTTACCCAATGGAGGCGATGGGCGTTGGGGGGGACGTAGGCTCTACCGATTTCATCTCTTTGCAGAATGCCCCTTATCGGGGCGGGAGTAAGTTAGCGATCAATCGACAGTATTGGGTGACGTTGGTTTCTCGTTTTGGGGAGAGTCCTGCTTTTGTCGTCTCAGGGGACTTTTCTTCTAGTTCTTCGGCGCAAGCAGCGTGGCCTCTTTTGGAATTGGATTGGACGGCAGTATCTAGGCACGTCTATGGGGTCAACGTCTACCGGCCTGCCTATGGAGATAGCATTCCTAGATTTGCTGCGTATGTTCCTAGGGGGTTGGCGGCGTACTTGGACTCGAAATCGGACGAAGAACTTGGCTACCCAATTTCTCTGGATCTTGGGGGGCCATCTGTTTTTCGGCTCATGGAAGTCTTTGAGGATCGAATGTTTGCTGTAGGGGGGTTTGGAGAGCCAAATCGCGTGGCTTGTTCCCAGGTGGGTCAGCCCGATGTGTGGCCTCCACTCAATACTCTTCAGTTCACTAAGATAGGGAGAAATGATGTAATCACTGATCTGCGCTCAATTAGTGGAAACCTCTACATCTTTACTAAAATGGGCATTTTTCGTCTGCGAGGTTCAGACCCAACAAATTACGTCTTTGACGTAGTCTCGCGGAAAATTGGGTGTGTGTCTATGCCATCTATGTGCCCTTGGGAAGATGGAGTAGTTTTCCTGAGTATGGATGGAATCTACTTCTTCAATGGGGCACGCCTTACGCGGATGAGCGATGCTCTTGCTGGGTTGTTTCAGAGGCAAACTTCAGGCTTACTTGGATGGGATAAAGCTACGGGCGCGGTGAGTGGGGATCAGTACCATTTGTCTTATTATGAGTCGGATGAGACGGCGTACTTTCAGGGTGGGAGCTATAATACTAACATCGCGCCGAATCGAGTGCTAATAGTGAACCTACGGAATGGGCGGGTTGGGGTACGGAACGAGCTTCCTTTCTTTATTTCTTGCCCTTTGCGCGGCGTGGACTCAATTGTAGGGTGTAAGGATTACTCTGTTGCAGCAACGCAGTTCTTTGTCTTGAGCGACCATCCAATGATGGACACGAGTGTTGCTCAAGGTCAAATTACAAATCGAGAGGTAGACCTTTTTCTTGCCGATGTTAGCATGGGGAACCCGGATCAAGTCAAGATTCTTGATCGGATCGAGATTGAGTACGAGTGCATGATTGAGGCGAGCTTTACAGCGACAGTTTACCGATCGGCCCCGCTTGGAGAGACAGTTACAGGAGAGTCTTCTTCAGACACAAGTGTTTTTCCTTCCGGGCTTGCTCAGTATGGGAGCACAACCGCTTGGACAGGTACTTTTGGATTGATCCATCTGAGGAGGGCATTTCATAGTTTTACTGTGAGTCAAGGAAAGTCTTTCAATATCGGGTTGCGGATTGACGCTTATGGGCATGAACTCCGTGTGCATCGCATGACGATTTCCTACCACATCGAGAAGGCTGAGTGGTTAGGATCGAGCGTAGCTGAGGGAGTTTCGTGATGCCTGGTCTTTTCGTCAAACCTGTTGCACCTGCGGGGCAGATTGATGGAGTTGATATGGCTTTTGCTATCGACCATATTGACGCGAAGCTGCTCATAGAAAACTGGAAAGCGATCTTCTCCAAGGTCAATGGGGGACTTTACTATTCAGATTTTGACCCGTACCTTTCTTCTGAGAAATTGGATGAAGGCACACAGACGGTTCTTGAGCGAAGTTTAGAATCTCCAGTAGCAGGAGCATTCCACGACCACGATGGGATTCACAGCGCCTTTCTAGGATCAGATGCTGTGGGAAATACTTCCTTGACCGGGAAGTATGGAAGTTTCTCCCTTCTTGTCGGGGGGTCTAATGCTTTTCGTACTGTGGTTTACTTTGGGTCTGCTCCAGTGAAGAACGCGACGTATGGCACCTGGACAGACTCTGATAAGTTTAGGATTCCTCACAACAATAAACTCTTTCAGACTTACTACGAGAGGTTGATGTGGGGAAATGGGGGAAGAACGCGTGTGGTGGGTGTGCTACGTTTTGAGGAGAATGTTCCTACGACGCAGGTGCTTGCAAAGCTTCAGCTTACTTTCAATCTCGCTTTGGCGGGTTCTGCACCGAATCAGTACATCTCATCGGTGAACGCACGAATTGATAACAGGTCCACAACAAGTGTGGCTGACTTCTTTGTGGATTGGATGATGGTATGCCTGCTCTGAACTATGTGAGCTTTGCTCCATTTGGTCGGGGGTCCACGTCTACGGCGGCTATTATCACAACTCCCTACGCGACGTTACGGACGTTGCTGAATACAACGAAGCTGGACAGCACGAATCTTCATCGCTTTGCCGGGTGGCCTGAAGCGAAGATTGCTTTTATTGCTGACGGGGGCACAGGTGGGCATCGGCATATCCTATCTCCAGTAGCGGATAGTTCTGTGGGGACTGTGCAACTCAATAAGGTTCTGTATGCGGTAGGAGAGACTGGTGCGGATGGATCTGTGGTAGCGTTTACGCAGACACCAGGAGTCTTGATGCTCTTTGGGGTTAGTGAGGTTCAATACTTGGTTGCCGCAGCTACACAAGCAGACTACGAAGTGAAGTTTTCTGAGGGGGGTTACACTAATCAGTCATTTCTTCCGGGGACGATTCCACAAGTCATGGTCAGTCCTTGGGTCAAGGTTACAGGGATTACGGGGGCGTCAGCTTTGCGCTGCGCTATGCTTTCTGCGGATGCTGATGGTTTCATAGCAAGGGTGGTACGGGAATCTGGTAGTCCTGTGCATACAGAAGACATCGAGATTTACCTTTCTTGGATCGCATTTGGAGTGGCTCCAGGACTGATTGCTTCTCCTGGACCCAAGGCGTTATTGCCATGAGTCAATTGAAGACTTTGACTTTCACGGGGACTGTGCCTTCGACGTGGTATCACTTTTCTGAGGCGTGGTTGATGTTGACGGGTGGTCTTGCTTTGGAAAATGTGAAGTCGGATGGTACTACGGTGGTCTACGATCCTCAAGTGGATTTCAGTGAGAAGATTCACGACCACGATGGGATCAATAGCCGGTCGCTTTTTCCTAGCGCGCTTCGCAAGGAGTGTTTTGATCTCAATGCAACTCAGGTGTTGTGGGCTTCCTACTTTACGGTTGGAAGCACAACTTATCTGGTTGTGGGTGGAAGCACATCTGTTGCTTGTACTATCGCAGACGCTGCTTACTTCTATGGGGAATCCACAATCAATCAGAACTGGACTACAGGAGATTCAGACCACGCTGTTTTCGATTCGCTTCTCTCAGCGTTTTCTGGCTTGGTGTTGAAAATAATGGTGTGTTCGGTTCCATATCTTGCGGCAACGGTAACTTCAGAACCCTTTCAGTCTATTGGAGTAGGAACGGATACTCCTGGACGGATTACCTTGACGACAAAGGCATCCTCTACTCATGCGGTCTCGTGGATCGCGGTCTTTGCTTGATGGATACACGCGCTTACAAGCCGGTGCGGTTGCACTTGCAGGGGCTCAAGGAAGAGGAAGCTCTCAAGCAGATCGAAGTGAACTTCAATCTTCTCTTGGAGTCGGTACAAGGATTTGCTCCCACAGTAGGGGTGGTGTCTGAACTGGTTGGGGATACGTTGGTGATCCCAAAGAGAGATGCTTCGACGAAGCCGACGCAAGAGGGAGAGTTTCTCTACACAGGGGAATCGCTTTTGATTGCGGCTAAAATGCACGGAAATGGGGCGTTGTTCTGGCACACGATCGTCATTCAGTTCGGGGACAAAGGAGTTTAGGATGCCTTACGGACAAGATGAGTTGACTGGTTGGGAAGCACGACAGCGAGGATTGGTTGATACCGCATTAGACCGCTACTTGCGGGATTTCATGGCTGGTGGGCAGTACGCACCAGAGCGGCTCAACGCGCTCTTTGAGCAATCGTATGGTCGTGGAATCCCTACGATTTCTGCACCATCTGCTAGGGCCGGAGATCCTTACGGGAGGCAAGTGGCGTCAGGAGCGATGGGGCTTGCTTCCAGGTCGGCTGCGATCCAAGCTGGGAGTGCTGCGCAAGGTTTGGGAGGACTCAGTCCTGCTGCTAGAGTAGCGGCCCTTTCACAAATCTCTCGAAGTGCGGCGGGGAATGTGGGAGCAATCGGAGCGAACGCTTACACGCAAGGATATGGGCAGGGAATGGGATTGCTCCAGAACACAAACCTTGCAAATCAAAATGCGCAGATGCAGGCGCGTATGGGTGCATTGGGGCTCTTTGAGGGTGGTGTAGGTAGAGCATACGGAGCCGGTGCTGCCGGAGCACAGAGTTTGATTGAGGGGATTCGTGATTACTGGCAGCGGCGGGATGCAGCGAAGCGGGAGAAGGACAAGGCTGCGGGAGAAGCAATTGGTGGTGTCTTTTCGATGGCTGCCGATTACCTTAGCGGGGGGGCTGCTGGCCTCCAAGGTAGCCCAGGTGTTCCTTACGAACTGCCGGGAATGGTGTAAGGAGACGAACATGGGTTTGCCTGATTGGGTTAGCTACGCGGTTCCTGCGGCGTTGAATAGCTACTCAGAGCGTCGAGCACAAGCTCGAAGAGAGGCGTTGCAGGAGAAGGCTTTTGGTTTAGAAGCAGGGATGCAGCGCCGAAACATGGAACATCTAAACTTGGTAGATCAGCTTACTCGTGAAGAAGCTGCGCGGGCAGTTGAGGCATATCAACATAGTCAAGAGCAAGTGCCTATTCCTGGAGAGTTCACGACTCCTTCTGCGCCGTATGAGGACTTCCAAGGACCAATGCAACAGGTTCCTCGGACGGTGCAGCGAAGGGATCTCAGCACAGAGTTTGACATTTCGGATAGGCAACAAGCACAGGAGAATTGGGAGAAGCAGTTTGGATTGGACGAGACGCGGGAACGCCGATTGGCTGCGATTGAGGGTAGGGGTGAAGAGGAGGAAGAGTTCAGGCGAAAGCTAGGGTTGGCGGGTGTCTTCCGAACTATCTACCAGCCGCCGGGAGAGATTGATGAGCGTAACTTGATCGCTCGTGCAACCAGATACAACCCTATGGGGCAAGAAGAGGGGGTAGACGAGTCTCTACTCGCGCAGATCCGTGCGCAAGCGATTCAAGAGCGTGCGATGCAGGATTTGGAAGCTCGTCGTAACGCTTTCAGCGAGACTTCGGGGATGTTGCAAGGAGCGTTTCCTGATACATCTGAGACGTATCCCTTGCTGCGCGGGTTAGGTTCGGCTGTGTTGCCGTCTCGAAGTTCTATGCCTGACTCTCTCGCGCCTAGCTGGCGAGGAGATCCAACGATTGAGCCATTCCTTCCGATGGATTGGAGACAATCGGGGACACTTCCTCCAGGGTTCTCTGAAGAGCCCCCGGTTGGGCCTTTGCTCACTGTGCCCCCACAGTCAGCGATGCCTTCTTCGGCAGTTTCTCCATCACAAGTTCCTGTGAATGCGGCCTTGCAGAGATTGATGCGGATGCACGCATTGGAAGACGCGGCGCGTAGATCGCGGCGTCAAGGAGAGTAGTGATGTCGGTTTCTTACCCAAGACTTCCAGAGGCTCCCGCACAAGCAGACACGATTTCTGCTTTAGAGTTAGCCTTGCAGCGTCCAAAGAGGAATCCGCGCACTGGGTGGGAACCAGGGTTTGACAAAGCGATTGGCGAGTGGATGAGTGGTCCTTGGGAAGAGATCGCCAAGAGAAAGAATCCTGAAGCCTATGCGTATCTCAAGCAGCGAGAGGCGCAAGGTATCCCTGTTTACGCAGAAGAGTATCAGATCGCAGCAGGAATAGACACGGAACCAGGTGTGGGGAAGATGTTGGCGTATGCCCCTATAGCTGGCGCAGTAGATTGGGGAACGCGTGCTGCTGGGGGAGGCTTGGGGGCGTTGCTTGGTGCTCGTTTGGGTGTACCTGGTGCTATAGCCGGAGGCGCAGCAGGATTCCTTCTCCCCAAGGTAGCAACACGCTTTGGAGAAGAGGCGCTTGGTCTTCGCCCCGCAGGTGGCGGGTTCTTGACTGAAGATGTGCTCTTGCCCCGTATCGCAAGCGGTGTGGGGGGGTGGCTTGGTCGAGGAGTTATGAAGCGATTCAAGAAGTCTGCACTTCAAGGGGGCTCAGGAGTTCTTGACCTGCTCTTGGGAAAGGGAGAAGCAGAAAGGTTGCGGGGAGGCTTGGCGAAGGCAAGGGGGGTAGCGACGCCGAAAGCAACTTCTAGTCCTTTGGGTTTGCCAGAGGTTTCAGGTGCGCAATGGACTGACCTTCCTTGGGAAGACGTTTCTCAAGATCCTCTGCGGCATGTTCGTCCTGTGCTTGCCGGAGATGTGCCACCACCGCGATCTTGGGCAGAGCTTCCTAGGCGGAAGGTGCGTCCTTCTACGCGATTGTCCTACCCTGTGCAGGAGGGCACTCCACCCCCAGCGGAGCGTGGGGCGCTTCTTCGCAGTATGGATAGGCTTCGCCAGCGGCGGCTGGGGCTCCCTACAGATCCTCTTGAGCATCCTGACGATGTCCTAGGCTCTTCTCGGGGCGCACGAGCCTTGGCTGAGGAGGTTGCTATGCAGCGGCGGGCCGCCTTAGAGCAGCTTCTCCAGTCGGCTCCCCTGCCTCCTGTAGCCTCACAGACGGCGCGTCAGGCGGCAGGATCGGCCCCGTGGGAGGTCTATCTTGAGTCCATGCTTGATCGACTGGCTCCGAGGTAACGATGGCCGATTGGGAACGCTCTAGCTTCGATCGCACGTCGATCGGCAAGCTCCTGCATGCGCTCGGTACGGGTGAACGCTTTGGCGTGCGTAACACCTACCTCCCCATGCTTGAGGGGACTGAGGCGGGAGAGCGTCTTCGCACGTTGGATCTCCCCGAGGTTTACGGGGGAGACGTGTACCGCGCCTTGCGCCCCAAGGCAGGCCGGGTGGAAGGCTTCCTTGGAGGCGCAGTTCTTGGTGGTCTGGTAGATCCTTTGAGCTACTTGGGTGGAGGGCTCACTCAGAAGGGATTGAAGGCTGTCGGGTCGAGAGCCGCCCGTGAGGTTGTTCCCCTAGCCAAACAGGCAGAGCGCGGGGAACGAGCCCTCCTTCAGCTTCGGATTCCAGGTCAGCAAGCGTCTCTTCCTTTGATTCGTGGGAAGCGTGTCTACAACGTCTTGGACGAACTTCAGCAGGGGAAGTTCCTTCAGCAACTTCCGGTGTTCGGACCTTCCCATGCGGCGAAGGTCGTAGATGATTTCACGACTCGCCTCTTCCAGAAGTTCAATGTCCCCGTGGGAGTGGATCTCGGCTTCTGGAGGCTCTACAAGAATCTTCTTTCGGGAATCCTGGGGCGCACTCAAGCACAGGCTACTCGATACGGCGAGAGGTTTGAGCCTCAGCTTCAGGATCTAGCGGAGCGTCTGGTTGACTATGGAGTTCCTCGGAAGCAAGCGGAAGAGGGTATCCGTCGTGTTGTCACTGAGACCTTTGAGGCGAATCCGCAGCTTCGAGCCCTTCAGATGGGGGATGAGTTTCGTGCGTTCAATGTTCCCTATGAAGCGAAAGGGGAAGGGGAGCATATTGCGCGTTTGTTGGATGAGGAGTTCACTAACCCTGCGATGGGTGGTCCTGCGTCTCGCTTCGACACTGAGCTTGTGCGAGACATTCGTATCTTGCAAACAGAGGTTCACAACGAGTTTCAGTACATCTACCAGCGTGAGCTAGACGAATTGGGGAAAGCCGCGAAACTTGTTGCACACCCTGACCAGCAGTACGTCTTGCACTTGCTGACGGATGAGGCGAGGAACTATGTCCGTCAGCGGCGACAAGACATCTTTCGGGGTCCAGGTCGAGGAGCGATTCGTTTCCCCTCATCACGTGACCCGTCGAACCTCATGCGGACGATGCGTTGGGTGGACCCCAAGGTTACAGAAGAGAATGCAGAGTTGCTTTCTTCTCTTGTTGTGCGCCCGGCTCGTGGCGAGAAGAAGGAAGTCACGCTTTATAACCTCTTGAAGCAGCAGTCAGGGAAGAAGGTAGGAGCAGGCACACTCAAGTTTGTGCGTGAAGCTACTCGAACAAGTGAGCCGCTCAACACGATTGCGGGTGAGCTTCTTCCTGTGATGAGTGTCAAGGAATCGAATGAATGGGTGTGGAAGTATGGCCTGGGGGATTTCGTTCCCGCACAAACTGTCCAGAAGTGGTTCACGGAAGACCCGACAGTTCTCCTTGCGGCTCGTGCGGCTCGTGCGGAGCGTGCAGTAGTCTCCCGCGAGTTCTTCGATGAACTCAAACTTCGTCCTGACTTGGTTGTACCTACAGGCCAGCGCGCGGCGCACCAAGCGCATTGGCTAGAGCCTGCAAACACTCCCGAGCTTCGTGGCTATTCAATGAATCCTGAAGCTGCTCGGTGGGTGAATCGGTTGCAAGAGGCGGAAGCAAATTATTCCAAGACGATGTCTGAGTTTGGTGGTGTGTACCGAAACATCACTCGTTGGTGGAAGAGTTACACCTTGGCGATCTTTCCTAACTACCATTTCCGTAACTTGATCGGGAACACCTGGAACTACTACTTGGGGTCCAGTGATCCGATCAGCGCAACACAGAATGCCAAAACGTCTATCCAGTGGTTTCGTCAAGGGCTTCCGCAAATGGCGAAGAACCTTTCGCAAATGAATCTGCGAGTTACGACGATTGGCGGTTTGGAGAAAGCGGTTGCACACTACGGCGCAGGGGAGTTTGGTTCGTTCATCACGCGCCCTGATGGCGCTAAGGTTTTGCTCTCTGACCTTTACCAGCAGGCCGCGAAGCAAGGTACTTTCGGGGTAGGGTTTCTCAATCCCGATGATCCCGGCTCTGTGCGAGACGCAATTCGCCGTGCGGTGAGGTACGGGTCGGAAGATCCTGTAGCCTATGTCATGCGGCAGATGCGGAAGCACGGAGCCTTGAAGCGTTTCGGTGGGTCCATCATCCCGCCGCCGTCTCAAGCGGAAGCGATTCGTAAGGGGTTGAATCTTTCGGCTAACTCTTGGTTTGTAGAGTCAGGTTTCCGTGTTGGACAGATGATGGAAGACCCTTTGCGCTTTGCTCACTTGATTCAGAAAGTGCGAGAGGGGCACTCGATTGATGATGCAATCTTGAGTGTGAAGAAGTTCTTCTTTGACTACCACGATCTCTCTCCCTTTGAGAAGAATGTGATGAGAGAAGTATTTCCCTTCTATTCGTGGAGTCGTAAGAACATACCCCTTCAACTAAATATGTTGCTCACACACCCGGATCGAGCAGCTAGGTTTGGTGGTGGTGTCAAGGGATTCCAGGGATGGGATGATCCCAAGGAAGAGGGTCCGGTTGCGGAGTATCTACGTAAGAACTATCCCTTGCGGGTGCGAAAGAACAAGAGCGGCCAGTGGGAATACTTCGTTTTGCGCAACTGGCTTCCCTTGGCAGATGTGGGTGAGATTCTTCACCCGATTTCGTGGATGCTTCAGTCACTTCATCCTGTACCCAAGGTTTTCTTGGAAGAAGTGTTGAATACAAACTTCTTCACGCATCGAGAGATTGATCGGATGAACAGTCTTGTTCGTGGAGAGCGGACCAAGATGGGGCCAGTGCGGGTGCCTAACAAGGTGGCGCACATCTTCAAGTCTTTCCGTCCAATCAATGCGTTGCATCAACTAATTGACAATCCGCAGGACTTAGACATGATCTCGCAGTTGTCGCGTCTGACAGCGGGGCGATTGTACCCCCTTGATCCTGACCGGACGATGCTAGAGTTTAGCAAGAAGCTGGAAGCGCTGAATCGAGAGACTCGTCGTTCGATGGCTTCAGCTTACTATCGTAACGCCGGTCCTGATGAGGTTCGTCGGTTGGCTCTGGAAGGCATCCGTCAGCAGAAAGGTCTGCGGCGTGAGTACAATCTGGAGTAGTCATGTCTTCAATCCCTAGCGCGCTTCGTCCGACAGTTCCTTGGCTCACTGAGCGCCTTGGTCAGCGTGGGTTGAATAGTCTCAAGCGTCTTGGACTCTACCTGACGACAGAAAAGGCTTTGCGTGAGTGGGGTCGTCCGCGCTTCAAGCCAGAAGAGGCAGCGCAGTACCTTGCTACTCGTGCCAAGCCAAAAGAGCTTGTTTGGCTGCGAATGCAGGCTTTGTTGGGCAAGCTCCCACAGAATCAACCCATTGAGCTTGAAGACCTCATGCAGCGCGTTTCGCGTCGTGTGCCTCGAATGCAAAACATCACGCGCAAGGGGGAGTGGGCTACCTATGGATTGCCAGAGGAAGAACGCGGTGTGCTGGAATCCCTCCGGCCCAAGTACCGCGAGAGCTTCATCGGGGTGCAACCAAAGACGATTCAGTATGAGTACCCGATCTACCAAGGAAACAGGTACATCAACTCTATCCGTGTGCAACCGGGAGAAGATCCACTAAAGAGTTTTAGAGAGACGTTTAGTTTGTGGAGTTTTCCGTATGGGAAAGGTGAGACGCCTTTGCGGGTAGGCCCTAGTCGAGAGGCAATCAAAAGCTCTTTCCGCCCGTATCACTTTGCGGATGTCAAAGCTCCTGTCCTCTTTGACCTTCGCCGTCGCTTGGGTACGTTTGCGGGAAAGCGTGCTCAACACATCGACGAGTGGCAGTCTACTTGGATGGATAAAGCAAGGGGGGGTGAGAATGAACTGTATCGTCTTGGCAACAACTATCCTTGGTCTCGCTTGGCGAAGATTCATGCTTTACGGTTAGCGGCGTTGGACCCCAAGACAAAGTACCTGACATGGGGTACGGGGAAAAGTGTGGCGGATAGGTACAACTTGGAGAAGTGGGTAGATAAACTACACGCAACTAAAGTGCGATCTGGAGACTCAGACGAGTATACCTACTCTTTCCGCGTGAGGAGAAAGGGTTCAACTAATTTAGAGCCTATGGGACCATATACGGAGAAAGAACTTCCAGGACTTGTAGGGAGAGAAGCGGCAGAAGTAATCAAGAAGCACGCTCCAGATGTGTCAACTAGTCGTCCTATTCAACCAGATCCAACTTTGTACCTCGCAAAGTCAGAGATCCCTCTCGACGAAGTACGTTTTGGCCCCTTGTGGCCCTACCGCCTCTACGACGAAGAGCCCGCTTCGTTCTTCAAGAAGTTAGGCGTGACTCCACAAGCAGGGGAGTTTGAGTCAAGTAAGATGTTACCAGATGCTTCTACTACGGGTGCAAGAAAATCGTTGGCCCTTGCTTTACGAGAAGAGCGTCTTGCACTAACTCGAAACGAACTGGACAGGCTAAGAACTCTTGTTAGAGGAAGCAGAGAAGCAATTCAGGCGAATACACTGGGGCACAAAAGGGAAATTGCTCGCTTACGTCAAGTAAAGCGGGACAATCCTGCTGAGTATGCCAAAGGCATAATGACTCGCCAGGGCATCCGTCGCCCTTCTTGGGGTGTTCCACTCAAAGCGGATCTCCGTCGTCGCGTGCTTCAAGAAGGCTTTCCTCTCTTTCTACTCCCGGCTGCTTTAGCCATGCGTCAGCAGAAGGGGGCGCGTCGATGATTCCCCATAAGAATCAGGAGCGTAGCGAATGATTCAATTCAAGCAGCGTGAAGACGAGCAGAAGTGGGCCTTTTTTGACTTCCGCCTCAAGTTCCTTGTGGAACTCTTTGATCTGTGGGGGAGAGCGCGGACTACCCCTTGTGTACTCGTCACGGATTTGGATACTCCCGGTGTCCACCTAGAACATGGTCCGCACTACCGTAAGCAGGCGGCGGATCTTTCCATCCGCTCTCTTGGTTTGGCTCAAGCAGAGGAGTTCGCCAAATGGGTCAATGCTTTGTTCGACTACGGGCGTGGCTTCAAGGTTGCGATTGTCGGTTCTATTGACCCAAGCGGTTCTCACGACGATCATCTCCATATCCAAATCCCCCCACCTTACAAAGCAATGGGTAAGGTGAGGTTGTTCGAGGACGACTAATGGGGTCAGAGGGAGACGAGTGAAGTGGAAGAACTCGCGAAGCAGCTAGGCCCGATGGGTGCGTTGGTGCTTTTGCTCTTGCTCCAGGGGGCAAAGTGGCTCCGGCAGGAGCAACACCGCAAGAAAGACATGAACGGGGAGAACCCGATCGTACAGGCGATTGACCGGCTCGGGGGATCGTTGGAGAAGGACGCCGTCCGAACGCGGGAGAAGATCGACGATGGCTTTCAGGCTCAACGGGAGTTTACGAAGGACCATCAAGACCGCGAGGAGCGGTCGTTGGAGAAGATGACTAATCAACTAGAGGCGATCAAGAACCGGCTGCCAGATCGGTAGGGGGGAGTATGTTCACAGGGATCAAACAAGCCCGACTCCTGTGGAGTGTTTGGAGGGCTCTTAGGAAAGGAGCGAAGATGCAACTCTTCAAGTCGAAGAAGTTTTGGGTAGCACTCATCGGGGCGATCATTGTCGCGGTGGGGAAACAGTTTGGGCTGACTGAGGAGCAAGCGATGAACCTCGCGGTCATTATCACGGGTTGGCTGCTTGCCCAAGGCGCAGCGGACCTAGGGAAGCACGCCAAGTAGTGTCGCGTCGTCAGCGTGAGGCAGAGCGTCCTGGAGACCAGTATCTTCGGGACGCTCACCGTCTGGAGCGGAAGCTCGCTCGCAGGGGGTTTCTCTCGGCACAAAAAAGCAGCGGGGCCGCACAGGTGGTGGGTACGGCCCCGCCTTGGGGGAGTGAGTTCGTGCCTCGCTCGTCGGTCCCATCACGGATCGACAGGGTTACGTTACCCACCCCAAGCTTTCTTGTCAATCTCCCTCGACTGCCTGAAAATCTACCACACACTCGTTCGAGTCAAGAACTTTCTGCTAACCCCTTTCCTGGTCTACGTATCCGTTCCCCTGAGATCCCTCCACAGAAGCCCTTTGTGAGCCCGTTTCAGGCCCTACACGAGACGATCTCGAAGGGGCTGGCTAAAGATGCCAACCCCCCTGAGATCCCTCCACAGAAGCCCTTTGTGAGCCCGTTTCAGGCCCTACACGA
>ERZ1292629.173-Hain-H43-01um-R1-173-length-66803-cov-9_pt2 | contig 39529 bp, 36 predicted proteins | sample MGYA00564399_ERZ1292629 | MGnify/ENA primary metagenome ERZ1292629 (study PRJEB36523, sample SAMEA6512636) | groundwater metagenome | collected 2019-01-08 | study: AquaDiva: Metagenomics assemblies of 32 groundwater samples
GGACGTCCATAATTCTGGCGTCTTTGCCGGTTAAAAGCCCGATTTTTATATTAAAATTTTTTAACAGTCCGGATATTTCTTTAAAGTGCTGTTTTGCCAAGATTTCTGTTGGCGCCATAAAAGCAACCTGATAATTGCACCTAGCTGTATTTAGAGCCGCCATCGTTGCCACAACTGTTTTGCCCGAACCAACATCTCCCTCCAAAAGCCGGGACATTGGGACAGATTTTTCCAAATCTTTTAAAATTTGAAAACTGCATTTTTTTTGCGAATCAGTAAGTTGAAAGGGCAAAGATTCTGTAAATAGCTTCATTAAAGATGCGTCCATAGGACAGGAAAAGGCTGTTTTTTGCATCAATTTTGCTTTTTCTTTTAAAACAGACAGTTGTATTAAAAAAAGCTCTTCAAAAGAAAAGCGGGCCTTGGCCGCGTCAGCAGCCTCTAAAGAGTCAGGAAAATGAACTTGCCAGATTGCCTGTTTTATTCCTATAAATTTGTGTTTTTTTATTATTTCCAAAGGAAGAATTTCTTGCATTTCGCCGGCTAAATTAAAAAGCAGAGGTTTTATAACAAACCTTAGCCACCTTGAAGAAAGCCCCCTTGTTTCAGGGTAAACGGGAATTATTCTGCCGGTATGGGTTAGGTTGTATTTTTCTGTTTTTTCGTTTATTCTTTCGTAAACCGGATTATTTAAAAAAAGACCTTCTTTCCCCAGGCTTACCTTTCCGGCCAAACAAACAAAGTCGTCTGTTGCTAAATTTTTTGTAAGATAGGGCTGGTTAAACCAGATAATTTTAATATAAGAAGAATCATCTTCAACAATCGCTTCTGTTAAAACCATAGATCTTTTAAAAACATTGGTATTCCCTATTTCTAAAATTTTTCCTTCTATGCAAACAATTTCTCCCAGCTTTTGACGGGCTTGTGATATTTTTATTATATCTGAGAAATCATCATAACGGCTGGGAAAATGAAAAAAAAGATCATAGATAATTTTAATCCCGAGTTTTTTTAATCTCTTTTGGTAGGCAGGACCTATTTTTGAAATTTGGTCAATTGTCGTTTGAAGATTTATCATTTTTTTATAATAGACCTGTTGCGAAATAATATTTCTACTGCAATTTTCATATTTTGGCTACAAATTTGCTAAAATTCGTCGGCTTGCCATAGGCAAACCTCCTCATTTTATCAAATTTTCGCTTCAAAATCTGAAAATTTCGTTGCGAATCTTATTTCGCAACAGGTCTAATGTCCATAATTTATTTTATATTATAAATAAATTTTAAAAAAGCAGGCGCTCACATTAAAAACCATTAAGGCTTAAAACATAAGCGCCATAGGGTGGCTATATCTCCTGCTTGAGAGAATCCTTAAACGCCTCAAACTCAATAATTTTTTCCATTTTGAGTTCGTTGCGGTTTTTTTGCCTCTCTACCCTTTCAATAGCAGTAGGGAGCAGGAAAGGGTACCGTCGTTTTATTAACGGCAGAAGTTGCAGAAGGGAGTATCTTCCCTTAAATTCGGCGAGAAGGCTCCCTATTGCCTTGTTTGCCCTTCTCTTTTCGGCGACAGTTAGTAAAATCCTTTTTACTTTTTCCTCTTTGCTCTGGTCTGGATTTTTAGGGTAATTCCCAAACCTGTTAACCAGACTTTTTTTTGCCTCTTTCATTGCTCTGTTCCTTTCAAAAAAAGTTGCTCTCTTTTCGGCCCACCCCCTTTCTCAGGAATCCTTTTTTAAAGAACTACACCGTTTTTTTGTTGTGCGCCCGGTAGGAGTCGAACCTGCAATCTTCTCCTCCGCAGGGAGACGCTTTATCCATTAAGCTACGGGCGCTTTTCTAACCTAACAATACAATAAAATATTTATAAAATCAAATTGACTTAATCAATCATAGGGGGTAAAATAAAAAAACCGTGGAGAGGTGCCTGAGTGGTTTAAAGGAGCAGGTTGCTAACCTGCGCCCCTTCGGGGGCTCGTGGGTTCAAATCCCACCCTCTCCGCATTGATAAAAATAATTTTTTGGAGGAGTCGCATAGCGGCTATTGCGCCAGTCTTGAAAACTGGAACCCCTCACGGGGTTCGTGGGTTCGAGTCCCACCTCCTCCGCAAACGAGATTCGGACTTAAAACACCGCTATTTTATATGGTGTTTTATTTTTTGTAAATTTCTAATTTTTATAACTAAATCTGACTGAATTTAGGATATTAGAACCCATTTGATTTTTTTGCTTAACGATATAAAATAAATTTATGATTGATGAACTAATGCCATCAAGCCCAAACAAAGGATTTGAGGATATTAAAAAAATTGACGAGAATGGAATTGAGTATTGGGAAGCTCGTGAATTGCTCCCGATTTTAGGTTATGAAAAGTGGGAAAAAGCAGAAGAAGTTATAATGAGGGCGGCTCGTGCCTGTATAAATAGCGGTCAGGATGTGGATAACCATTTTCACCACCAATTTGATATTAAAATATTATTGTGATAATATGATTGTATGGTCTATTATTCTGCGAGGGAAATTTATAAAAAACTAAGGTATAGTCGTTGGGAAAAATTTGAAAGGTTAATTCGAAGATCTTTAAATTTGATTAAAAATAATTTGAAAGAAGGATACATAAGAAAGACCCAAATAGAAGTTTTTATAGGTAGCGGGGCTAAGAGAAAAATAACAGATTATTTATTAGACGAAAAAGCATTTAATCTTGTGTGCGAGATGGTTAATAGTTATAAATTGAATAAATCTCATTTATTGCGTAATGAAACACTTGTTTTATCCCAATTAAAAAAATACTGTAATTTAAAAAAAATAAAATTTGAATTTCAATATCAATTAGGACCATATTTTTTTGATTGTAGGGTAGGGAATATTTTAATTGAATTCGATGAACTTCACCACGAAGAAAAAGAAGTTTCAGTCAACGACAAAAAAAAGAACGAAATAGCAAAAAAAAATAAATATCATCTTTTAAGATTTACCTTAGAAGATGATATTATTGATATTATCTATAAGATATCAGTTAATTTAAAAAATAAGTAAAAATATGCGAAAAATTAGTATTTCAGATGAAAAGTTGTTCGAGGCAACTAAACAAGCCGGTGTAAGTAAGTTTGGTTTATTTAATAATGCGGGCTATCGTGGACTTTATGGTTCGTCTTTGTCGGAAGTAGAGCAGAGGAAAGGAATTAAAAAAGGAGAATTATTAGACAGGGCTGGCTCAACCGAATTGGCGGCAAATCTTTTTCGCATTACTCAAACAGATGAAAAGTTAAAAAAGATAATATAAGAGGTCAAGCCGCCGCCTCAAATACTCATTTTATGGTTGGTGGTAAAGTAAGGCAAACAATTAAAGAAATCGGTGGAGAAGTGCCAGAAAATTTACCATCAGAAAAACACATTAAAGAAATTAAAAGAGAAATAAAACATTTGGAAAAAATAGAAAATAAAAAAATAAAAGGTAAATAAAAAAATCCAAAGATAGTATCAATGGATTTTTTGTTTATAAACAATAGTGAAATGCGGGGTAGGATTAATTTTGTGTTGCATTTTTTGGCTAAATAATATAAAATAAAGGTAATCAAATAATAAGAATATCATCATTGACTTTAATCTTGTTTGATGGTAAGGTAATACATAGTTTGTGTACCTTCCAAACTAACCAAGAAAGGGGTAAGTACTATGGCTAAAAAGCTGACAGTTGTGGTCTCTGGCTCTTTCCGTCGTTTTTTCCCCGAAATCAGGGAGACGGTTCTCACTTTTGAGTCGCTCGGTGTGGTGGTTCTTTCACCAGCCGCATCGGAGGTAATAAACCCCGACGAGGAGTTCGCAATCCTGAAAACGAACAAGACACGAGACCCGAAGACACTGGAACAGGGTCATTTGGACGCAATCACGAAAGCTGACGCTCTCTATCTTTACAACCCAGAAGGTTATTTAGGGGACTCGTCAAAGATGGAACTCGGTTGGGCGATTGCTCTGGGCAAGCCAGTTTTTTGCAAAGAGGCGATGACCGACGCCACTCTCAAATTTTTCTGTGGGACAGTGGCAACGCCCGAACAGGTTAAGGGTGACTTACTTGAAATGTCGCCGTTAGAGACTATCAACGAGCGTTCCTCATTAACCGCTCTGCAACACTACATCCACGAGATGGTTGTGAGGCGAGGGTTTGACAAGGAAACTCCTCGCGATGTCCTTCTGCTGATGGTGGAAGAAGTGGGTGAGTTAGCCAAAGCAGTCCGCAAGTATGTCGGCTTAAAAACCGACGAAGAGAAGAAAGACAAATACCCAGCACTTGAAGGCGAATTGGCTGATGTGCTCATTTACTTGTTACTTGTTAGATTTGGGCAACTTGCTCAGAGTTTCTCTTTTCCACGCACTCCACGCAAAGGAGGGCGAGAACGATAAACGCTTTTGGAAGTAAACAATATACTCCAGTCGTCCTTCGGGCTTCTGGGGTTTTTCTTTTGAAACAATAGTGAAACGAAGAGTGGGGTAGATTTTACTAATTGATTTTTGCGGTTTCAAGTGATAAACTTGGTATAAAGGAGTAAGTAGTGGTGTCGCGAAAATAGGTTCTAACATCGTCCACTATTCTCCGCTTTTTTATTCTTCGCGGGCGACTGTGATGCCCCAAACTTGTTTGGCGCCGGCTTGTTTGAGCGTTCGGGCGCATTCTTCCATTGTGGAGCCGGTGGTATAAACATCATCAACTAAAAATATTTTTTGTGGAAACCCGCGCAGGGCAAGGTCAGATATGGCCCTTTTTAAATTGTCGGGATTTTTAACCATAAATGCGCCTTGCAGGTTTTTTTCTCTTTCTTTGCCAGACAGCTCCATTTGGGATTTTGTTGTTTTTGTTTTTATCAAATAATTTGAAACCACTGGTATTTTTATAATTTTTGCCAGCTCTTTTGCCAATTCTTCCGATTGATTGTATCCCCGATTTTTTAATTTTTTATTATCTAAAGGAACCGGAATCAAAACGCTGTTTTCAAAAATATCTTCTGTGTTTTTATTTGTTATTATAAAATGTTCTATCAAAAGCTTTGCTAAAATTTTTGCCAGCTCTTTTGTATATGGTTCATATTTAAATTGGTGAATTAATTTTCTCGTTAAAGATTTTTCTTTATAAGGCAGGGCGAAATAAAGCCCGGAAAGATTTTTACTTTGGCATTTTTGGCACTTTCCCTGCCTGCGCAGGCAGGCATTTTTTTGCAAGGGGGGCAGCAAAAGAGGATTTTTATTGCAAAGACAATAATTAAATTCTGAAATATCTAATGTTGCCTTGCAGTCTTCACAGAGATATGAGCCTTCTTTTTGGCAACCTAGGCAGAAACAAGGGAAAAACAGATCTAAAAAAAAGTTTTTAATTTTATCCACACCTTTAATATATGTCATATTTTAAAATTGAGGTATAATATAATAACATAATAACATTATGGTTAATCCTTTTGCCAATTTTAAAATTAAAATTCCAAATCTAAGCAATCCATTTAAGGTTTTTTTTCCAAAAAAAATGATAGGAATAGATGTTGGCACCTCTTCTATAAAAATTGTTGAATTATCACGCTGGGGAAGCGGAAAAACTCTTGAAAATTACGGCGAAATAAAATCAATTTCTCTTTACAAAGAACCTTTTAAAAATCAGGAAAGGGGCAGTTATTTGCTCTCAAATTATTTTGTTTCAAGGGCCATTAAAGCAGTTTTGCAGGAGGCCAGAATAAAAACAAAAGCTGTTATTTTTTCTATTCCGGATTTTTCCACCTTTTGCGTTTCTTTTGAATTGCCGCCAATGACAGAAAAAGAAATAAATCAAGCGGTTTATTACAGCGCCCCCCAATATATCCCGCTTCCAATTACAGAAACCACATTAGAATGGAGGTTAATAGGAGGAACCCCCGGAGATAAAAAATCTCCCCTTAAAATATTTTTAGTATCTATACCCAATCAGGTTATTTCGCAATATCAGGCAGTGGCTAAAATGGCAGATCTTGATCTCTATGCCGTTGAAGCAGAAACATTGGGTTTAGCCAGAGCATTAGTTGGTAACGACAAAACTTCAATATGCCTGATAGATATTGGCATGCAAAGCACCACCATAAACATTATTGACAAGGGAAATTTAAAAAAGAGTTATAGTTTTAATTTTTCCGGCAGCCAATTAACGCAAGCCATATCATCTGCCTTGGGATTGGGTAAAACAGAAGCAGAAGAAATAAAAAATAAACAAGGGCTGATTTCTAATCAAGGAGGCGCCGTAGAAACTTTGTATCTTTTGATAGATCCTCTTTTGCTGGAAATAAAAAGAATATTAAGCGATTTTTACCAGATAGAAGAAAGAGAAATACAAGAAATTTATTTAACAGGCGGAACAGCTAATTTGTTTGGGCTAAGAGAATATTTTGAAGAAACCCTCAAAAGAAAAGTTAAAATTTCCAACTGCTTTTCAGACCTTTTATATCCTCCGATACTTGAAGAAAACCTAAAAGAAATGGCGCCAAGTTTTTCGGTGGCAGTGGGGGTGGCCCTTGGAGGGTTGGAGTAGATTATTAAATTATTGTATAATATAATCGTATGGCTTTTAAGGCAATTTACCAACTAAAAAATAAAAAATTATGGTGGATAGATGTTCTGCTTTATTTTGCAGTATGCTTATTAATAGTTTCTATTTTATGTTATTTTATTTTCAGCATTAAAAATTTTTCGCAAAGAGAAAATATTAAAAAATTAAATACGGCGCTGGAATCTATTGGAACCGACCAGCAAAAAAATATTGAAAAAGAAGTTTTTAATTACCAGAAGAAAGTGAATGAATTTATGTTGTTATTAAAAAATCGTAAATTTGTTTCTGCTGTTTTTAACTTTATGGAACAACAAACATTTTTAAACGTATGGTTTGATAAGTTTTCTATGAATAGGAAAGACGCCGAAGTAGATTTATCAGGAGAAGCTGTCGATATGGCGGCTTTCAGCGGGCAGATAGCAAGCCTTGAAAGAAACGAATATATCAAAAAAGTAACTGTTTTAAATTCAAAATTAGGAAATTCGGGGGTTGTTCAATTTAATTTGAGCCTTTTAATGGACCCGAAGATATTTAATTTTTCATTGCAAGGTTTGTTATCAGATACAGTCACTCCCTCTTCGGGTGAAATATTTAATAACGAATAATAAATTTTATGGAATTTGACCGTCCCATTGCCACAGCTATAATTTTCTTTATTGTATTGCTTTTGATGTTTTTTTTAGTTGTTCCAGAATATAACAAATTTAAAGAGCTTCAAATAGAATTAGGAGAAAAAAAAGCGGAATTTAATATAAAATATGAATATTTTTCAGAAGTAGCCAGAGTTTTTCAGGAGCTTGAAAATTATAAAGAGGGTATTAAAAAAATTGACGACGCTTTGCCAAACACCCCTTCTTTTGGAAAATTGACATACTTTTTTCAGAAAAAAGCCAAAGAAGACGGCCTAATTATTAAAGATTTATTTCTGGCAAAATATTCTCCTGCCAGTCCGGGAAGCGAGGTCAAAGAGATAGTATTTTCTCTTAACGTTGCCGGAAGTTATTCTGCGCTTAAAAATTTTATTAACTCCCTAGAACGTTCTGCCCGCTTGTTTGATATTGCAAGCATTTCTTTTTCATCTGCTCCAAATAATTTTTTAAAGCCGCCAATAAGAACGTTTTCACAATTTCAAATACAGCAAACATATTCATTTAAAATGGAAGTAAGCGCCCGTTCATATTAAAAATATGGCTATAGTTTTTATATCACCAAGACAGCGCCAAAAAATGTTTTTTTTGGCAATAACAGCGATTTTTACAGTTATTATGATTTTTATTTTATTAACCGTTTTTTTTATAAACCCGAAAAATGCGCAACCAGACATTGTTTTTAATAAGCCAAAGGTAAGCATTAATCTTGGCGCGCTGGATTCAAACGATATTAAAAACCTTGAACCGTTTCCGGAAATGGAAATAGAGTTTTTTTATGAGGCCCTTACAGCCGAAAGAAAAAAAATACAAGGATATATCTTTGCTTCTTCTGAAGCCGAAGCGGCGCAAAAATTGAAAGACCTGAACCTTGTTGTAATTAGTATAAAAGAGGTGGAAGCTGGCAGGGAAAATCCCTTTGAGCCTTACTAATAAAAAATCATAAAATGAAGTTAATACAAAACTTATTCGCAAAAGGAATATTATCTGAGGCCCGTAAAAACGATCTTCAGGAAGAGTTGAAAAAAACAGGAAAAACGGAAGAGCAGATTATTTTAGAAAAGAAAATTATTTCAGAGGATTCTCTCTTTCAACTAAAGAGCGAGATTTTTAAAATTCCTCTTAAAAAAATAAGGCCGGAAGAAATCCACTTGGATGTTTTAAAATTAATTCCCGAAGATGTGGCCATTAATTATAAAATGGTATCTTTGGAAAAAAGGGGAGATATTATAGAGATTGGAATGGTTTATCCAGAAGATATATCAGCCAAAAATGCTTTGAGGTTTTTGGCAAACCAGGAAAAATTTAATTACGAGGTTTTTCTTATAAAATTCAGCGACCTGGAATCTTTTTTAAAACAACACAGAACATTAAACCTAGAAACAGACAAGGCGTTAGAAGAATTGAAGAAAGAAAAAGAGGAAATTTCAAAAACTTTTGAAGAAAAACTGTCTTTAAGGATAATGGCGGAAGACGCTCCTATTATTAAAATGGTTTTGGTAATATTAAGGCACGCCATTGAAAACAACGCTTCTGATATTCATATAGAGCCAAGTAAAGACAAGCTTAATATCCGCTTTAGGCTGGATGGAATTTTACATCGCAATCTTTTTTTACCTAAATCCGTGCACCTTTCTATTGTGGCTAGAATTAAAATTCTTTCCGGTTTGAAAATTGATGAAAATAGAGTGCCTCAAGACGGACGGTTTTCTACAAACGTAAACAATAAAGAGCTTGATTTTAGAGTTGCCACCTTTCCTACGCTATATGGAGAAAAAGTTGAGATTAGAGTTTTGGGATCAGAAGAAGAAACAACGTCATTTGATAAACTTGGTTTAGCCGGAAAAAGCCTTGAATTAATAAATGAAGCCATAAAAAGGCCGTTTGGATTAATATTATTCGCAGGTCCTACGGGATCTGGAAAAACAACAACACAGTATGCTATTTTACGCACCCTAAACAAAGAAAGCGTTAATATTGTTACAGTTGAAGACCCTATAGAATATTCTATAGCCGGAATTAACCAATCGCAGGTGAAGCCGGAAATCGGATACACTTTTGCCTCCGGACTCCGCCAGATTTTAAGGCAGGACCCAAACATTATTATGGTTGGAGAAATTAGAGATGAAGAAACAGCAAACCTTGTTATAAATGCAGCCCTGACCGGACACGTTGTTTTATCTACCCTGCACGCCAATTCCTCTATAGGAGTAATACCAAGATTAATTGATATGGGCATAAGGCCATTTTTAATTCCTTCTACTTTAAGAATTATTATTTCCCAAAGATTAATTAGAACCTTGTGTCCTCATTGCAAAACAAAAATAAGGCCATCAGAAAAAACAAAAGATTATATTTTAGAAAGAATAAAAAATATGCCATCACCCGCGGGAAAAAACTTAAAATTAGAAGATACCTTTTTTATATATAAAGCCAAAGGATGCGACAAATGCAAATCTTCTGGATATATGGGCAGAATAGGCCTTTTTGAAGTTTTATATATGACAGACGAGCTGGCTAAATTAATTTCAGAAAATCCGTCAGAAAGCTCTATTTTTAAAATTGCTCAAAAGCAGGGAATGCTTACAATGGAGCAAGAAGGGGTGATAAAAGTTATCAAAGGAGAAACCAGCGTGGAAGAAATAGTCAGAGTGACAGAAGAAAGGTAAAATGTTAATTAAAAATTAAAAGTCAAAAATTAAAAGTATAATTTATAGTCTTACTTTTAACTTTTAACTTTTGACTTTTAACTTTTTCTATGGATTATCTTCAAAATTTAAAAAATTTTTTAGACACAGTAATAAAAGAGGGCGCGTCTGATTTGGATATAGCGGTAAATTATGCCCCCCACATAAGAATTACGGGGCAGTTGATACCCCTAAGCCAGGAAAAAAAAGTTTCTCCCAAAGATTCGGAGGGACTTGCTTTTTCAATAATGTCGGAAGAACAGAAGAAAAAATTTTTAGAAGAAAAAGAAATTGATTTTTCTTATAATCTTGAAGGAAAGGGCAGGTTTAGAGTTAATGTTTTTTTTCAAAGAGGAATGGTAAGTATGGCTATGCGCTTTATTCCTTTAAAAATAAGAACCATTGAAGAGCTTAATCTTCCGCCAGTTTTGCACGATTTTACCAATAGACCGCAGGGACTTGTTTTAGTAACAGGGGCCTCAAGCCAGGGAAAATCAACTACATTGGCGGCTTTGCTTGACGAAATAAACCACACAAGATCTGTTCATATTATTACCATTGAAGACCCAATAGAATATATTTATTCTCCAGACAGAGCCATTGTTGAGCAAAGAGAAGTTTATCAAGACACTCTTAGTTTTGCCAGCGCCCTAAGGGCTACCTTTCGCCAAAATCCCGACGTAATTATGGTGGGCGAAATGAGAGACCTGGAAACAATCTCCACCACAATTACAGCCGCTGAAACAGGGCACTTGGTTTTTGCCACCCTGCATACAAATTCGGCGTCTCAAACAATACACAGAATCGTTGATGTTTTTTCAGCAGAACAGCAAAATCAAATTAGGTTTCAACTGGCAAGCTCTTTGCTGGGCATAGTTTCTCAAAGATTGATACCCAGAATTAAGGGGGGATTCATACCGGTTTGCGAAGTGATGATTGGCAATAACGCTGTGGCCACCCTAATAAGAGAAAATAAAACCCATGAAATTCCGGCAGTAATAGAAACATCATCAAGGGAGGGTATGATTTCTTATAGCAGGGCGTTGGTTGATCTTGTAAGAAAAAAAGAAATTTCAATGAAAAACGCAATGGATTATTCTTTGGATCCTTCAGAGCTGAGAAACCTAATGGGATAAATTTATGAAATATTTTTATCAAGCGAGGTCAAAAGAGGGAAAGATTGAAACAGGCGCGGTTGAGGCGTCTTCCAAAGAAGCCGCAGCTGTTCTTTTGCAAAAATATGATATTTTTGTCACTTCTTTAAAAGAGCAGGCTCCTAAAATTTCATTTTTAAGAAGGTTCGCATTTTTAGAAAAAGTTTCAAAAAAAGACTTAGCCATATTCTCAAGGCAACTAGCAGTAATGTTGCAATCTCGTGTTTCTGTCACGCAAAGTTTGAACAGTCTGGCCGTTCAAATAAAAAAACAAAGCTTTAAATCAAAAGTTGTAAAAATTTCCCAGCTGGTTGAAGAGGGCAACCCTCTTTCAGAGGCATTTTCTGAATTCCCGGATATTTTTAGCGTTTTTTATATTAACCTGATTAAAACCGGCGAAGCATCGGGAGAAATTTCTAGGTCGCTTTACTATCTTTCTGACCATTTAGAAAGAGAAGACGATATTAATTCTCAAATAAAAGGGGCAATGATTTACCCTATTTTTGTTATTGCCGTCCTTTTAATAGTAATTTTGATAGTGATGATTGTTGTTATGCCAAAACTTGTAGATTTGTTAAAAGAAACCACCCAGAGCCCTCCGGTATTTACATTAATGATGATAAGTTTTTACAGTTTTTTAATGAACTGGGGCTGGGTGTTGGCTCTGGGATTTTTTGCTTTAATCGGCTTTGTAATTTATTATTTTAAAACAAAAGAAGGAAAGAAAAAATATGATCAAATATCTTTAAGAGCGCCATTTTTCGGGTCTTTTTTTAAAAAAATATTTCTTATCAGGTTTGCTGAAAATATTTCTACTTTGATAGAGGCCGGAGTTTCAATTAACAGCGCTTTAAAAATAACAAAAGAAACAGTGGGTAATTTTGTTTATAAAGAAATTATTTTTGAAACAGAAAAAGGGGTTTCCGAAGGAGAAAAAATAAGCTCTGTTTTGGTAAAATATCCGGACTATATTCCGCCCTTTGTGGTGCAAATGGTGCAAGTTGGCGAAGAGGTCGGGAGGTTGGATAAAAACTTAATGGAAATAGTAAATTTTTATCAGAAAGAAGTTAAAAGAGCAGTAGATGTTTTTACAGCAATGTTAGAACCTATTTTAATAATTTTTTTGGGAATAGTTGTGGCATTGCTGGCAATTTCTGTTTTATCTCCTTTATATGGAGCGCTAGGAACCATATAAGGTTATTCACACCCCTTCCTATTGTTTGCTGTTATTACGGGAGTATAATAAATATAATGAAATCATCCAAAGGGTTTACCCCGTTAGAAGTCTTTTCTGAAAATTTTTTAGCTAAAAAATTTTCAGAAACTTTGAAAGATATTAAAATTATAAATATTTTTACAAAATACAAAAAAATAAAAAGCAAAGAAAGCAGATTTCTAACGGGGTTTACGCTAATAGAATTATTGGTTGTTGTTGCTATAATCAGCATTTTGTCGTCAATTATTATGTTTAGCGTCACCCAATATATAAACAGAGGAAAAGACGCCTCTGTAGCAGGCAACTTAGCTGTTCTGGTGCCGTCTGGCGAAGTGTATTACGACAATAACAATAGCAGTTACGATGGTTTCTGTGAATCTAGTGTTGTTGTAAATTCATTATCTGAAATAGCATCAGCTAACAAGCATTGTTTTGCCAGCGCTAACGCCTGGGCCGCCTGCGGGCAATTATTTACAAATAATTTAAAAGCATATTGCGTTGACAGCAGGGGAGTAAAAAAAGAAATAGATAACTCTGTCTGCGCAAACATAACCGTTTGTCCATAATCTATAAAAAATAAAATAAAAAAAATGAAAAAACAAAAAGGTTCTACCCAGTTAAAAATCTTTAGTGAAAATTTTTAAGGTTAAAAATTTTCACAAAGCTTCAGGGGTTATAAAACTTCAAATATTTATGAATACAAAAAATATAAAAATAGATAAAAATAGATTTTTAACGGGGTTTACAATTATAGAGTTAATAGTGGTTATTGCCATTATTGCGGTTTTATCTGCCATTGTTATGGTTAACGTCACTAATTATATAGCTAAAAGCAAAGACACGGCCACAAAAGGAAATATGCATTCAATGGTGGTAAATTCTATAAAATATTACGATGTTTCAGTTCCCATTTATGTCGGATTATGCTCAGATACTACCACTGGATTTTCAAACGCATACGAAGCTATCGCAACAACAAAAACCTGCAACGCCATAGCTCAAAGCTGGTGTTCTTGCGCCGCTTCTGCCGCTGATTCTGCCAAATGGTTTTGCGTAGATCAAAAAGCCCAGGTAAAAGAAACCCTTACCAATTGCAATACAGTCAGCTATTGCGGAAGCGCCAGCGCTCCGGTTTGTCCGTAAATAAAAAAAATAATAAAGGTCGAAATCCACAAAAAATGATAAAAAATAAAATAAAAAATATGCAAAAACAAAAAGGTTTTACAATTATAGAGTTAATAGTGGTTATTGCCATTATTGCGGTTTTAGCCGCCATTGTTATGGTTAACGTCACCAGCTATATAGCCAAGGGCAAAGACGTTTCAATAAGAGGAAATTTATCAACCGCGCTTACTAATGCGGCAGTATATTATGATGCGATTTCTAATTATACCACTGTGTGCGCCGATACTTTATATGGGTTTAAAACAGCATATGATGCGGCCGCGGCATTGTCTGGAGCCGAATCATGCGCTGATTCTATAGATAAATGGTGCGCCTGTTCTCAGCTTGTAAGCGATGTTACTAAGTATTTCTGCGTTGACTATACGGGAACAAAGAAAGAAACACTTATTACTTGCGCCACAGATTGCGCCGATGGCACAGATTATGTATGTGATGGATTATAATAAAAAATCCATTGTGAAATTCAAAAAACAGGTATTAAAACCACCTGTTTTTTGATATAATAAAATATATGTATACAGCCTTTATAAATGTTTTTGTTTTTTTGCTGGGGCTTTGCATCGGAAGTTTTTTAAATTGCGCAATATACCGGTTAGAGCATAAGAAAAATCTGAGTGGCCGCTCTTTTTGTCCACATTGCAAACACGCATTAAATTGGCAGGATTTATTTCCTATTTTCAGTTTTTTATTTTTGCGCGGAAAATGCCGTTATTGCAAAAAAAGAATATCAATACAATACCCGCTGGTGGAAATTGCAACGGGGGTGATATTTTTATTAATTTTTTCCGCCCAAGGCGGACCAGTCTCGGGCTGGAATTTTTTAAATCTTGCATTTTATTTTTATATTGCCAGTTCTTTAATTATAATTTTTATCTATGATCTAAAACATTATTTGATTCCGGACAAGGTTTCGTTTCCGGCAATTGCAGTTGCATTATTTTATAGGATTGTTGAAAATTTTTCTTCGCTTGGAAATTATTTTTGGGCTACGTTGGTTGCTTCAGTTTTTTTTCTGGCCATATTTTTAGTTTCTGGCGGGCGATGGATGGGTTTTGGAGATGTTAAGCTGGCTATTTTAATGGGGCTGGTTTTAGGTTTGCCAGATGTCTTAACGGCCCTATTTTTAGCATTCTTTTTTGGTGCTATAATAAGCGTAATCTTGATGATTTTTGGAAAGAAAGGATTTAAAAGCGAAATTCCTTTCGGGCCGTTTTTGATTGCGGGAACATTTATGGCAATATTTTGGGGCAAAGAAATAATTGAATGGTATTGGCATTTATTTTTAATCACATAATATATTCTATGAAAGAGAGAGGAATAACTTTGGTTGAAATTATAGTGACTATTTTTATAATCACCTTATTTTCTGGCATAATAATAAGTGATTTTCCAAAAATTAAAAAGCAATTTGCTCTTTCTTCAGCCACTCATAAACTTGCCCAAGACTTAAGAAGAGCTCAAGATATGGGTTTATCTGGCACGCAGCCACTAGATCCTGATGGCAATCCGCTTTTAATAAAAGGATTTGGATTATATATTAATTTAAATCCCATTGATGGCAACAACAAACAGTATATAATATATGGAGACAAAAACGGCAATCAGCAATATGATCCTCTTGTGGACTATAATTTAGACTTAATTGATATGGATATTGAATCAAAGGGAGTAATAATAAAAGGGCTTTACAATGCGCTAGAAGACAGAGTAAGCATTAACTTTTCTCCGCCAAATCCTAAAACATCAATATCAAATTTGGATCCCGGATTTAGCAGAATAAAAATAGTTCTTTCGCTGGAATACAATAGCGCAGTTACCAGGGAAATTTATGTAAATACGTCGGGATTGATAGAAACTAAATAAATTTTAAAAAAATTGTGAAATTATTTTCAAAAATAAAATTTAGAAAAAATTCAGGTTTTACTATTATAGAACTGATTATTGCCATTTTTATTCTTTCTTTCTCTATTTTTGGAGTTTATAACGCATTTATAACAGTAATTGTTTTGACTCACGGCGTTTCAGACCGTTTTATAGGAGCATATTTGGCCCAGGAGGGCTTGGAAATAATAAGAAACACAAGAGACACTAACTGGATATCAGGATCAATAAATTGGAGGCAGGGCCTTCAAGACTGCCAAGATGGGTGCGAAGCAGACTATACAACAGGAACAAATCTTCCCGGGGCAAAATCTTTGACGCCCTGGGTCGGAGGAAATTCTGGCGGCGTTTATTTAAAAATAAATAATAACGGTTTTTATAATTATGCCAGCGGCCAAGACACAAACTTTAAAAGAAAAATTACCATAACTTTTTTGGGAAATTATATTATGAAAGTTTTTGTTTCGGTGTCTTGGAAAGAAAAAGCCAACGTTCTTAATCCCACAGCTGAACCGGGAATTATTGAGGCAGAAGAAACATTATATAACTGGTATTAAAAAAATTATGAAATTATCAAAAGGATTTACCCCGTTAGAAGTTTTTGATAAAAATTTCTAATATGGTAATAAAATTATAAATTTCATGAAACAAAGAAAAATAAAAATCAAAAAAGACAAACTTCTAACGGGGTTTACTTTAATAGAATTAATAGTTGTTATGACTATTTTTTTGATTATTATTGGAGCTGGCATTGGCATTTTTATTTCTATTGTGCAATATCAAAAAAGAATTTTATCAGAGCAAGAACTTTTAAATCAGGCAAGCTATTTGGTTGAATATATGTCAAAAGCTATAAGAATGGCAAAAAAAGACATAATGGGCGATTGTCTTGGCATAGATTACGCAGGATATATTTATTTACTTACCAGGCCGGACGCTTCAAATGATTTTTATAGAGGGATAAAATTTATTAACCAGTCAGACAGCAATGCTTGCCAAGAGTTTTTTTTAGACAATTCAGATATTAATAATCCAATCTTAAAAGAGGTTAAAAATTATAACCCTGGAGAAAACAATCCAGAAATTCCTCTTACTTCAACAAATCTTAAAATAAACTCTGCCAGGTTTGGCATTAACGGAAGAGACGGCCTGATAACTTCGGGAATTGAAGGAGCCAACGAGGAAGACGGCGCTCAGCCAAGGGCAACTATTTATTTAGACATTAAAGTCCAGGGAGGCCAGGACCAGCCAGTTAAAAAAATTCAGACAACAGTTTCACAGAGAGATCTGAATGAAAAATAATAAAAATTAAAAAAACAATGTTTAACAATTCGGAAAGAGGAGTGTCTTTAATAATTACCTTTTTTATTCTGACAATAATACTTGCCGTGGTTTTGTCTATAAGCATAATTTTATACAGAGAAATAAAAATTATAAGAAGCATAGGAAATTCTGTTGTAAGCTTTTATGCGGCTGACAGCGGAATTGAAAAAACTCTTTATTATGACAGGAAAGAAAAATCTATTGGCGTGAAAAGCGGAATTTGCGCTATGTGCGACTCAGGAAACCCTACATGTCCGGGTGATTATCCCACAGACCAAAGCGTTGCCTGCATTTGTAATTATTCTACTGGTTCAGATTGCGACCCTCAAAGCTGTGAAAGTTGCGAGGTTTCTTTTTATACCAATTTAAACAGCGATAAAAATTATTATGTAACAGTAAATGTTTCTACAGATAACGGCATTTCTAATTTAAGCATTAATTCAACGGGCGATTTTAAAAAAACAAAAAGGGCAATTCAGGTATTTTCTACAAAAGAAGAAGAAATAAGCGGTTTAGGGTGGCTGGAAGGTTGGAGCCACCGCAAAAGAATTATCATTGAAAACGATTATATAGACGCAGACTTAACTGATTTTCCTTTATATGTTAAAATTCTTGCTGACAGCGATATGGTTGATGCTTTAGGCAACGGAAATGACATCCGTTTTACTCTTTACGACGGAACCACTCTTCTAAAATATGAAAAAGAATCGTGGGGGGGCGGAGATGGCTATGCTGTTACAGCTGATTTTTGGGTAAAAATACCGCTTTTAAGCAGCGTAATCCCCACAAGTATTTATGTTTATTATGGAAACGCAACTGCTTTAGACGGTCAAGATACAACAAATACGTGGAACAGTGGTTATAAAGGGGTATGGCATTTATCTGATGAGGCCACTCAGCCGGCTTCTGAATTTAATGATTCTACAATTAACACAAATGACGCAAATATAAAAAATTCTACCGGGCCCGTTGTCGGCGCGGTATATTTTGCAGAAGATTTTTCCGGAGGGTATGCAAATACTGTCGGCAATCCTAATTCTTTAAAAATAAGCAATGGAACCATAAGTTCATGGATTAGAACTTATGACGCAGGCATTTCCTGGCGCGCTATTGTTGTAAAAGGAAACGCCTATGGAATGTTTTTAAAAGACAACATACTAACAGCATACGACTGGTCAACTGGTTTTGAAATATCAACAAGCATTGATTTATCTGATAACACCTGGTATTACGCAACAGAAACATTCCAATCCGGAGTTGTGGATGGCTCTGCTTTTTATATAGATGGAAATTTTGTTAAAAATTTTTCTATGGATGTTCTTAGCCAGCCATATAGTTTGGAAATAGCCAGGGGCGGGCCTCAAGGATCAAGCCAGTTATTCTTGGGAGTCATTGACGAGGTTCGTGTTTCAAGCAACGTTTTATCTGCTGATTGGATTAAATTTGAATATCACAATATGGTTGAAAGCGATAACGAGCTTATTTTTGGAGACGAAGAATAAAATTGCAATGTTTAACGCTATGAATAAACAAGAAGTTAAGCAAAGAATTAATAGGTTAAAAAAACTTATTGATTATCATAGGCGTCTTTATCATATTCAAGACAGGCAAGAAATTTCTGAATTTGCTTTAGACTCTTTAAAAAAAGAGCTTTTTGATTTAGAACAGCAGTATCCGGAATTTGTAACTAAAGATTCTCCAACGCAAAGAATCGGGGGCAGGCCGCTAAAAGAATTTAAAAAAATAAAGCGCCCTCAAAAAATGCTCTCGTTTAACGACGCTTTTTCTAAAGAAGATATGGAAGACTGGCTGGAAAGAATTTCAAAATTATTAACAAACAAAGGCTCGCCCGCTCAGAAAGAAAAAAAACAAATAGATTTTTATTGCGAGTTGAAAATAGACGGATTGGCAATAGAATTAATCTATAAAGACGGATTTTTACATACAGGATCTACAAGAGGAGACGGAAATATTGGAGAAGATATTACTCAAAATTTAAAAACAATAGAAGCTATTCCATTAGCATTGGGACGTCTGACGTCCCAAAATTTTGGGACGTCAGACGTCCCAAAAACTTTGGTGGTGCGGGGCGAGGTTTTTATCAGTAAAAAAGAATTTAAAAGAATAAATGATTTGCAGAAAAAAGAAGGATTGCCTCTATATGCCAATCCAAGAAATATTGCCGCAGGGTCAATAAGGCAATTAGATTCGAAAATTACAGCTGACAGAAAATTAGATTCTTTTGCATATGAATTATTAACGGATTTTGGTCAAAAAACCCACGAAGAAAAGCATAAACTGTTAAAAGGGCTTGGCTTTAAAATTAATAAGCATAACAAATATTGTAAAAATTTAAATGAAGTTTTAAAATTTCGCGAACACTGGATAAGAGAAAGAGAAAATCTTGACTATGAAATTGATGGTATTGTTGTAATTATTAATAATAACGAAGTTTTTGAAAAGCTCGGAATAGTAGGAAAGGCGCCAAGGGGGGCTATTGCTTTTAAATTTCCGCAACTTGAGGCAACAACAAAGGTTTTAGACATTAAAGTGCAAATTGGAAGAACGGGAGCCATAACACCCGTGGCAACATTAGAGCCAGTTCAGGTCTCGGGAATTACAATAACTCGCGCTACCCTTCACAACGAAGACGAAATTAAGAGGGTGGGTTTAAAAATTGGAGATACGGTTATTGTAGGCAGAGCCGGAGATGTAATTCCAGATATTATAAAAGTTTTGCAAGAGCTTAGAAGCGGCAAAGAAAAAAGTTTTAAAATGCCTAATCACTGCCCCTCTTGCCAGACAAAATTATCCCGTCTCGGGCGGGATCCCGCCGTGGCGGGAGAAAAAATTTTGAGGTGTCCAAATCAGAAATGTTTTGCCAGACAAAGAAGGAATTTTTACCACTTTGTTTCAAGGTCTGCTTTTAATATAGGGGGATTGGGTCCTAAAATTATTGACAGATTATTAGACGAGGGGTTGGTTCAAGACCCAAGCGACTTATTTGAATTAAAAGAGGGAGATTTAGCCCGCCTAGAAAGATTTGGCGAGAAGTCAGCTGAAAATTTAATAAAATCAATTGCAGAAAAAAAAGAAATAACATTGATAAAATTTATTTATTCTTTGGGTATAAGAAACATTGGAGAAGAAACCGCAGTTGATCTGACAAAGTATTTTGGTTCAATAAAAAGAATAAAAGAGGCAAAATTGGAAGATTTTGATTCTATTTCAAATATCGGGCCTATTGTGGCAAAATCAGTTTTTGAATGGTTTAAAAATAAAGATAATCTGAAATTTTTAAATAAACTGGAAAAAGTTATAAAAATAAAAAATATTTTCTCCGCTAAAATTTTTATGGGCAAAGAAAAATTAAAAGGACTAAGTTTTGTGTTAACGGGCAGTTTAGAATCAATGACAAGAGACGAAGCGAAACAGAAAATCAGGGAACTGGGCGGAAATGTTTCCGAATTTGTATCTTTAAAAACAAATTACGTTGTTGTGGGAAAAAAATCTGGTTCTAAAGCCGAAAAAGCCAAAAACCTCGGCATAAAAACAATAATCGAATCCGAATTTTTAAAATTACTGAAATAATCACCTCATTATTTATAAATTAATATTTAATATAGCACCATAGACCAGTCCACGTTACTAAAAATTTATGACAACATTTCATTTAAACGAGATGTCTAAAAACAAAAAAATTCAGATGCCAAAAGAAAAAGATAAAATTATAAAAATAATAACTAATCTTTTAGCGAGTTAATTTTAAAAATGGAAGTTTTTACGAGTCATTTAAAAAAATTAGATTGGGGCATTATAATTTCAGCTGCGTTGCTGGTTTGTTTTGGCTTGTTTGCGATTTATAGCGCCAGTTTGGCGAAAAATGATTTTTTAAATCTGTACAAGCAGGGTATTTTTTTTGCAATAGGGTTTACATCGATGATTTTTATAAGTTTTTTTGATTACAGGATTTTAAAAAATAATTCGTATTTAATATTGGTTCTTTATTTTTTGTGTTTATTTCTTTTAATCGGCCTGCAATTTTTTGCTCCGGAAATAAGGGGCACCAGGGGCTGGTATAGGGTGGGTTTTTTATCTTTTGACCCCATTGAGCCCGCAAAAATTGTATTAGTAATTTTACTGGCTAAATTTTTTTCAATGAGGCACGTAGAAATGTATAAATTTAGGCACATTGTTTTTTCCGGCCTTTACGTTTTTTTACCGGCCCTTTTAGTTTTTATAAAGCCGGACCTTGGAGGGAGCGCCGTTTTGATTTTAATGTGGCTGGGAGTTCTATTGATTTCCGGAATTAAAATAAAACATTTTTTAATTCTTTCTTTTTGTTTTATGATAGTTGCCACATTCTCGTGGTATTTTCTGTTAAAAGACTATCAAAAAAACAGAGTGATTTCTTTTATCTTTCCCTATGATGTTTTAGGTTCTTCTTGGAGCCAGAGCCAGGCTGAAATTGCCATTGGCTCTGGAAAAATTTTTGGCCAGGGTTTAGGCAGGGGATCTCAAGTGCAGTATGGTTTTTTACCAGAACCCCATACAGATTTTATTTTTTCTGTAATAGCCCAAGAGTGGGGCATAGTAGGCGTTTTGGCTCTTTTTCTTTTATATATAAATTTAGTCTGGAGAATATTAAAGATTGCCATTAACTCTGGATCAAATTTTCCAAGGCTTTTTGCTTCGGGCTTTGCCATTATTTTAATTTGCCAGTTTTTTATTAATATTGGAATGAATCTTTCCCTGCTTCCAGTTGTGGGAATTTATCTTCCCTTTTTAAGCTATGGCGGTTCTGGCCTTTTGGGAAACTTTGTCAGTTTGGGTATCTTGCAAAGCATAAAATCCAGAAGATAGGATATTAAAATAGTTTTATTTCTCGCTTAATGATATAATATAATTGCAGATAAATTTTAATTTATATGAGTAAAAACGAGCAAATAACCGTAAATATTATTCGTAAAAAGTTAGAAGCAGTCGGAATTATTGAATGGAAAGATTATATTCGTTATGCTACTTATGACGAGAATTTAGCAAAGGCGCGAAAAAGCGATTTGAATAAATTTTCACGAGACCTCCACGATTATATTCGCGATTATGGGAAAATAACAGAAGCCCAAAAACCTTTGCTTGTAAGCGGAGTTCTTTTAGCTTTGATGGAAAAAGGTTTTAAAGTAGCATATCTAAAATACGAGGAAGCCGAACTTGCGCAAAAAACCTTTCAGGCAGTAAAAGATATTATTGGCATGGCGAAACTTGGTGTTAATCAAGAAAGAAAGAAAAACGCTATTATAAACGCTTTTCGTTTTATTGAGGATCATCCCGAACTTCAAAAAATTGAAAAAAATATAAACGAATCGCCACTTGCGCATATTATTCAAGAAATTGATAATGAAGTTCGTCCTTTTACGCAAAATCATTATGATTATGATATAATAGGTAATTTTTATGGAGAGTTTATTCGTTATACTGGCGGAGACGCACAGGGACTTGGTATTGTTCTTACCCCAAAACATATTACTGAAATTTTTGCAGATTTGGCAAAATTAAATAAAAATTCGGTAGTGCTTGATACTTGTTGCGGCACGGGCGGATTTTTGATTTCTGCCATGAAGAAAATGACCGCTAGTATAAGCGAAAATGAAAAATTAAAAATTTTAGAAAATTCTTTAATTGGAGTAGAACAAGAACCATCAATGTTTGCGTTGGCTGTTTCTAATATGATTTTGCGCGGCGATGGAAAAACTAATCTTTATCAAGGGTCGTGTTTTGATGAAGAAATTTTTAATCAGGTTAAAAATAAAGCAACTGCCGGTTTTATCAATCCGCCATACTCGCAAAAAGGAGAAAATCTTCACGAATGGAATTTTGTTATCCAACTTTTGAATGCTTTGCAAAAAAATGCGACTGGAATTATAATTGCGCCCATGTCTCTCGCAATCGCTTATCATCCTTTGCGTGAACAACTCTTGAAAGAACATCGGCTTGAAGCAGTGATGAGTATGCCAAACGATTTATTTTATCCAGTCGGCACGGTTCCCTGCATTATGGTTTTTACCGCCCATGTTCCACATAATAGCGACTCGCGCCATGAAAGTTGGTTTGGCTATTGGAAGGACGACGGATTTAGGAAAGATAAAGTTCAGGGAAGGATTCTAACGGATAGGTGGCCAAAAATTAAGGAAGAATGGATTGATATGTTTCGTAAAAAAGAAATTGCAGGTAAAAGTGTTTGGAAAAAAGTAAGCATAAATGATGAGTGGTGCGCGGAGGCTTATCTTGAAACAGATTTTTCTAATCTTAGCGAAACTGATTTTATTAAAAATACAGTGGATTTAGCATCTTTTTTATTCAAAAATGGAAAAAGCGAGATGGCAGAATTTTTATTAAAGAATAAAAATTTAAATAAAAAACTCTCTCTGAATAATAAAAATTGGGGATGGTTTAATTTGGGTGATTTGTTCACCTTTGAAAAAGGAGAAAGACTAACAAAATTAGATAGAGTGGGGGGCAACATTCCGCTTGTGACTGCTGGAGAAAATAATAATGGCATAGCAGAATACATTTCTTTGGAGGACTTTAGAGATAAGAAAAAAGTATTTGAAAATAAAATAACCATAGATATGTTTTTTAATGTTTTTTATCACGATTATAAATATTTTAGCGATGATAATATACACACCCTTGTTCCGATTAGATTTGAATTAAATGAATATAACTCTTTGTTTTTGGTGACATTATTAAATAAATTAAAATATAAATATGCTTATGGCAGACAGGTGAGATTAATGAGATTGCCTTTTGAAAAAATAAAACTTCCAGTTGATAAAAAAGGAAATCCAGACTGGAAATTTATGGAGGAATATATTAAATCTTTACCATATGCCGGTTCTATGTAGCGTTTTTTAAAGCAAAACGCTTGACTTTTTTTTGGCAAAGAATATAATAAAAACATATAAAAAGAAGTGGCCACTTTACTCTTAGTTAAATAAAACTGAATACCCTCGTCTCGGTTATTTTTTTAATACCGGTATTTTTTGTTATGATTTATGAGATGGGGGGAAGAACCCTAACAGTTTAGGGTTTTTTATCGTTATAAAAATTACGATAATTAAAAGTCTAAAGTCAAAAGTTAAAAATAAAATGTTAATTTTAAAGTATTCTTAATTATACTTTTAATTTTTGATTTTTAACTTTTAATTTATTTTTATGGCTGAAATTATTAAAAAAGTAAAAAATTTTTCTAAATCAAAAATTTCTTTTCCCCTCCCAGATCTTTTACAAATGCAAAGAGAGACATGGGAAAATTTTTGGGAAACAAGAGTAAAAGAACTTTTTTCGGAAATTTCTCCAATTAGAGATTATACAGGAAAAGAAATGGAGCTTTGGTTTAAAGACTATAAACTGGGCAAGCCGAATTACAAAAACGATTTAGAGGCAAAAAGAAATAACGACTCGCTAGAAGCTCCTTTAAGGGTAAAAATAAGATTAGTAAATCTGAAAACAAAAGAAGTAAAAGAGCAGGAAGTTTTTCTGGCGGATTTTCCCCTTATGACAGAAAGGGGAACATTTGTTGTAAACGGAATAGAAAGAGTGGTTGTGTCTCAGCTTATCCGTTCTCCCGGCGCTTTTTTTACAGCCAGATATCTCAGGGGTAAAAATTTTTTCGGAGCGAAAATTATTCCTAACAGGGGAGCTTGGCTTGAGTTTGAAACAGAAGAATCGGGCTTTATAGGTGTTAAAATAAACCGCAAAAGAAAGGTGCCAGCTACCACTTTGCTTATGGCTTTAGGATTGGAAAATGTGGAAAAAGTTGAAAAAGAGTTTAAAGACACAGATATAGGTGAAATAAAATACATTAAAGAAACCCTAAAAAGAGACGCCTGCAAAAATCAAAAAGAAGCGCTGGTTGAAGTTTACAGAAGGTTAAGGCCAGGAGATTTGGTTACTCCAGACACTGCCCAAGACTTAATTTTTAATATGTTTTTTAATTTTGACAGATATGACCTATCAAGGGTAGGAAGATGGAAAACGGGGCAGAGGCTTGCTAATTTGGCTTTGAACAAAAAAAACCAGGAAATAACCAAAGAAGACAGAGTATTAAAAATAGGAGACTTGGCAGAGGTGGTGAAAGAGGTAATAAGGCTTAATAATAATCCAGAAGCAAAACCTGACCAAGTTGATCACTTGGGCAACCGAAGAGTAAGAACCTTGTCTGAGCTTTTGCAAAACAGATTAAGGGTTGGATTGATGAGAATGGAAAGAATAATAAAAGATAAAATGTCTACCCTGGAAGTTGATACAATAACCCCTATTCAGTTGATAAACCCAAGGCCATTAATGGCGGTAATAAAAGAATTTTATACATCTTCGCAATTTTCCCAGTTTATGGATAACGAAAATCCTCTTGCAGAACTGGAACATAAAAGACGCCTAACTACAACTGGCCCTGGAGGTTTAACAAGAGAAAGGGCCGGTTTTGAAGTAAGAGATGTCCAGCCTTCTCATTATGGAAGAATTTGCCCTATTGAAACCCCCGAGGGGCCCAATGTGGGCTTAGTCGGACACTTGGCTTCTTTTGCCAGGGTTAATCCTTATGGTTTTATTGAAGCCCCGTATTTCAAAGTGAAAAACGGAAAAGTAACAGACGAAGTTCATTACCTTTCAGCCCAAGAAGAAGAAAAATATAATATAGCTCCGGCCTCGGTGCCCATAGAGGAAAAAACAGGAAAAATTCTTCCTGAAATTCCGCCAAATAAAGTTGAAGCAAGGGTAAAAGGCGAGCCGGCAGAAGTTGAAATTCCCAATATTGATTTTATAGACGTTTCATCAAAGCAATTTATTTCTGTTGCCACTTCTTTGATTCCTTTTCTGCAAAACGACGACGCTTCAAGGGCCCTTATGGGTTCTAATATGCAAAGGCAGGCGGTGCCTTTATTAAGACCCGAATCTCCTTTGGTGGGAACAGGCACAGAAAGAAGCGTTGCCAAAGATTCCGGCCAAGTAATTTTGGCAAAATCTAGCGGAGTGGTAAAAGAGGTAGATGCTTTACATATTAAAGTTTTATATGGAGAATCAGATAAAAAAATAGAAGAAAATTATGAACTCCAGACATTTATAAGAACCAACCAATATTCATGTTTTCATCAAAAACCTATAGTTAAAAAGGGAGAAATTATTAAAAAAGGAGATGTTCTAGCTGACGGAGCGGCTATTTCCCAGGGCAGGTTAGCCTTGGGTAGAAATATTTTAGTGTGCTTTCTGCCTCTTCGCGGAGGAGGATTTGAGGACTCGATCGTTATTTCAGAAAAATTAGTAAAAGAAGACGAGTTTACATCAATTCATATTGAAGATTTTACCTGCGACGTAAGAGAAACAAAACTGGGGCCTGAAGTTACAACCTCTGATATTCCCAACGTGGGCGAAGAAAAACTAAAAGATTTAGACGAAGAGGGAATTGTAAGAGTCGGGGCAGAGGTAAACCCCAACGATATTTTAGTTGGAAAAATTTCTCCTAAGGGAGAATCAGAACTTACCCCGGAAGAAAGGCTTTTAAGAGCTATATTTGGAGAAAAAGCAAAAGACGTCAAAGACAGCTCGCTTAGAATGGAACACGGAAAAAAAGGAAAAGTAATCAATGTAAAAATATTTTCAAGGGATTTGGGCCATAAGTTAGAGCCCGGAGTTATAAAAAGAATCCAAGTTGAAATTGCCGAAACCAGAAAAGCTAAGGTGGGAGATAAATTAGTCGGCAGGCACGGAAACAAGGGCGTGGTTTCAAAAATATTAAAAGAATCAGAAATGCCATTTTTAGCCGACGGCACCCCTATTGATTTAGTGCTGTCTCCTTTGTCTGTGCCTTCCAGAATGAACATTGGGCAGATTTTAGAAACTCATCTTGGCTGGGCCGCTCACAAATTAGGATATTTGGCGATTTCTCCGGCCTTATTGGGAGCTGACAAAAATGACGTGAAAAAAGAATTAGCCGAAGCCGGTTTGCCTGAGTCCGGCCAGACAACCGTATACGACGGAAGAACTGGACTTCCTTTTCCAAGAAAAATTACTGTCGGATATATGTATATTATGAAATTAATTCATATGGTTGACGATAAGGTGCACGCAAGGTCAATTGGGCCATATTCATTAATTACCCAGCAGCCACTGGGAGGAAAGGCTCAGTTTGGAGGACAGAGATTTGGAGAAATGGAAGTTTGGGCTTTAGAGGGTTATGGAGTAGCTCATACTCTTCAAGAAATGTTAACCATTAAATCAGACGACGTGATGGGAAGAGCGGCGGCCTATGAATCTATATTAAAAGGAGACCCCATAAGAAATCCTAATATTCCCGCCTCTTTTAATTTATTGGTGGCAGAATTAAAATCGCTCGGCTTGGCCGTTGAAGTGAAAGAAAAACCCCGCGACATCAGAGACGACCGACGGGACGACCGCCGCGAAGAAAGAAGATAACAAAAAATCCGTCCTGAACAGTGTCAAAGGACAGATTCCTTGTTTGTGGACCTGGCGGGATTCGAACCCGCTACTCTACTTGTCAAAGGTAGGATTTTAACCGCATAATACTACAGGCCCATCAGATCCACAAATTTATTATATCAAAAAATAGAAATCAAAAAAGCCCGTTTTGCGGACCCTTTTGACTGACAAGTAGATAAACCTGTATTTTATGCAGGTCATCCTACCTAATTTAAGTATAGCAAACCAAGAGAGGATGTCAAGAAGAATTGTTAATTTTATAAATACTCGGTTCAAGAAATTATGTCAAATTATTTTAAAAAATGCTTCGCAATAATTATTCTGGTGGCAATTTTGACTCTGCCAATAGTAGTTCAAGCCGCGTGGTGGAATCCGTTTTCGTGGAATGTATGGCATAAAATCGCTAACATATTTTACAAACCGCAGGCAGTTCAAACCCAGTATGAAAATAAAGAGATTGATTTTAATAATTTTGATACTCCTAAAAATATAGAAGGTTATGAATTAGTTGAATTTAAAGAGATAGGCACAAATTGTGTTTATCCTGCCGAAATAAAGGAAATGGAAAAAGCTAACAAACTTGGAAAAAATTATGTTCAGCCAGCAGAAGAAACAAAACGCGATCGGATTTGCTCGACGCCGTATAGGGCTACATATAACAACGACGGAGGAGGTCAGGTGCAAGTAAAGGTTTATATTATTTCAGACAGGAAAAAAGAATTTTTTGAAGCTTATCATAAGAGTAATGCTTTTAATAATAATGGCATGGGAGAAATTTCTCCCGGGGTTTATATTGGCGCAGGAAGGGAGCCGTTCATTAGCTTATATTGGTTTCCTAAAAAAAATTACGATATTATATTTATAGATCAATATGTTTGGATAAACGGCAAAACAACAGGCGCTTCAATAGATAATCCTGTAATTAATTATTATCTTAAAAAATATCCCCCGTTACTCAACCAAAGTTTTGCTTCGTTCAAAGCACGCATTGAAACCCAAGAAGAAAGGATGGCGAGTTGCAAAAGCTTAGATAATAAAGATGCAAAAAACACTTGTTTTTGGACAATAGCAATAAAATACAAGAACATTAATTACTGCGAAGAGATTTTTTCAATTGATAAAAAGGAAAATTGTTATATCAAAGTTGCCGAATTAAATAAAGACTCTAGCGTGTGCGGAAAGATTGCTTTATCAGAAAGAAACAAATGTTATTTGACATTTGCTAAATTGAATCAGGACCCAGAACTTTGTGAAAAAATATCAGATCAATATTTTAAAGAGGATACCTGTTATTCCTCGGTTGCATCATTTAAAAATCCAGATGTTTGTTCAAAAATAAAGATTGCGAATAGGGATAATTGCTATTTAAAGATGATAATAAATCCCGAAATTTGCATAGGCGACGAGTATGAAAAAATAAAAGATTTATGCAAACCAAACCCTGTTTTATGCAATAAAATAAACGACATTGGCAAGAGAAATGAGTGTTTTCACGAATCTGCCCGGCGGTTAAAAGACATAGAAATATGTAAAAATATATCAACGGAACATACGCGGGAACTTTGTGAACGATTTTTACAAGGCAGATGATTTTAAAAATTATGAGAAAAAGTATTATCTTGTTAATATTATTAATAGGATTAATTTCACCGATTATTATAACTTATTTTAATTTGAATAGACTCTTATTTACGGATGGAGGTTGCCGCGGTAAACCGCTGAAAGAGTATATTATTTTGGGAAAACAAAGGGACGATTGGACTCAATGTCATTTAGATTTAATTCTTAAAAATAATGATAATAATATTAGAATATGCGAATATTTAAACATGGATCGCGACGTGATCTCTTCTGATAAAGATTTATGTTATTTAGAGGTTTCTACGAGAACATTAAACCCAAAAGGCTGCGATAAAATAAAAAAAGAATATAGACATGATAATTGTTTTAAATATATTGCCCTAAATACATATAATGAATCTTATTGCGAGGGCGCAACTTCTAAAGATTTTGAATATAATAATTGCAAAACATTAGTATATGCAAAAAGAGACGGAGATTATTCAAATTGCAAAATTCCCGAATGTTTAACTTTGGCTGCCATTAAATTGCAAGATCAAAGTGTTTGTGAAAATAAAACAATTATGTCTGAGCAAAGAGAAGAGATAGAATGGTGTAAATACGATACTGCAATTGCTCTAAATAATCCAGAATTTTGTAACAATATACAAAAATCCTCATTTGAAGACAGCTGTTATTCTATGTTAGCAATACACAATAAAAATTCTTCTCTTTGTGAAAATATTAAAAGTAATCAAGCGTTGAAAGAAGGATGTATTTATCATGCAAACGGCCAAAATCAAGATACAGAGATTTTTCCTTTTAGCATAAAAATCGTTTATCCGAATGGCGGGGAAATATTTAAAAAAGGAGACGATATAATTGTAGGGTGGTTATCAAAAAATGTTGAAAAAGTTTATATTAAGGCATTATATTATGATGCAAATGGAAAAGTCGGTGTCCCCGATGGAAAAAATTATATTTTTAATCAAGGAGAATGCAGGATAACTTATGAGCCCGTTTCCGCCACTGTTGGTAATTTTACTATTAAAGGCGGAGACACCGGAAGGTGCGGAATACTAGATGAAAGCGACAAAATTAAAATTGAAATAATCGAGTACGGGGCGAGTGAAAATTCTATTAGAGATACCAGTGATAACTATTTCAGTATTATAAAATAAATATGTTTTAAAAATTTAAAATAGAAATTGCTAAAGCAATTTATATAATTACTACGCTCGGCCGAAATGCAAAAATTTATTTTTGCATTCCTCCCTCCCTTGTAATTATTAAAAATTTACATTTATGCGAGTAATTGATTTAGAGTCAATAAGAATAAAAATCGCTTCGCCAGAAGATATTTTGTCGTGGTCTCACGGCGAGGTTATAAAACCGGAAACCATAAATTACAGAACTCAAAAACCGGAAAAAGACGGGCTTTTTGACGAAAGAATTTTCGGCCCGGAAAAGGATTATGAATGCGCCTGCGGAAAATATAAAAGAATCAGATATAAGGGTGTTGTTTGCGACAGATGCGGAGTAGAGGTGACAAAATCGCAGGTGAGAAGAGAAAGAATGGGTCACATTAAGCTGGCTGCTCCGGTTTCGCATATATGGTTTTTAAGAGGCGTGCCATCAAGAATGGGGCTGGTTTTAGACAAGTCTTCCCAGCAATTAGAAAAGGTTATTTATTTTTCTTCTTATATTATTACCAAAATTGACGACCAGGCAAGAAGCGATGTTTTAGAGGCCATTGAACAAGAATATAAGTCAAAAGTTAAAAAAGAAAAAACAGAGGCGAAAAAGCAGGAATTGAAACAGGCCAGAGAAAAAGCAAAAGAAGAAGTGTTAGAAATAAAACCTTTAAGAATTCTATCTGAGGTTGTTTATCATACCCTTTCTTTAAAATACGGAGAAATGTTTGAAGCCGGAACAGGAGCTGAAACAGTAAGAGAAATTTTTTCTAAAGTTGATTTAAAAAAAGCGGTTGAAGAATTATTAAAAGAAGCTAAAGACGCTCCTCCTGTTACAAAGAAAAAAGTTTTAAGAAGATTAAAACTTTTTCAAGGAATGTTAAGGGCTAACATAAGGCCGGAATGGATGCTTATGGATGTTTTACCGGTACTTCCCCCCGACTTAAGGCCAATGGTTCAGTTAGATGGCGGAAGATATGCCTCTTCAGATCTTAATGATTTATATAGAAGAGTAATTAATAGAAACAATCGTTTAAAGTATCTTTTGGAAATTTCGGCGCCTTCGGTAATTGTGAGAAACGAGAAAAGAATGTTGCAGGAAGCAGTTGACGCCCTAATTGACAACGAAATGAGAAAAGGAGTTACGACCACAGCCACCACCGGAGGCAAACGGCTTTTGAAATCTTTAGCTGCTATGCTGGCCGGAAAGCAGGGAAGGTTTAGGCAGAATCTTTTGGGAAAACGCGTTGATTATTCAGGCCGTTCTGTTATTGCCGTGGGCCCTGAACTGCATTTTTCCCAGTGCGGTTTGCCAAAAATGCTGGCTCTTGAAATTTTTAAGCCCTTTGTGATTAAAAAGATATTAGATAAAGAGCTGGCCTATAATATTAGGGGAGCGGCCCGTTTAATTGAAGAAAAAGTCCCTGAAGTTTGGGCCATATTAGAAGAAATAGTAAAAGAAAAATTAGTGTTGTTGAACAGGGCGCCAACCTTGCACCGGCTTGGCATTCAGGCGTTTCATCCTGTTTTAACCGAAGGAGAGACAATAAAGCTTCATCCTTTGGTTTGCGAGGCTTTTAATGCAGACTTTGACGGAGACCAGATGGCGGTTTATCTGCCCCTTTCAGACGAAGCCCAAAAAGAAGCAAAAGAAATTATGCTTTCTTCTTTAAATCTTTTAAGGCCCGCAACAGGACTGCCCGTTATAGGACCTTTCCGCGACATTGCTTTGGGATGTTATTTTTTGACAAAATTAAAAGAATTGAAAGATGTAAAAATATACTCTTCAGAATCAGAAGCTATTACTGCTCATGAATATGGATTTTTAGGACTCAACGATAAAATTAAAGCGCCAAATCCAAAACTGGAAAAACAAGAGCTGATTGAAACAAGCGTGGGCCGGCTTATTTTGAATTCCAGCCTTCCTTACAGCTATCCTTATTTGAATAAAGTAATAGATAATAAAGCCTTGAAGGTTTTAGTAAGAGATATTATTGAAAAATATCCCAACAAAGAGGCTGTGGCAATTTTAGATAAAATCAAAGCGCTTGGGTTTGAATATTGCACGTTGTCTGGAATAAGCTGGGGCATGGACGACTTGATTGTTCCGAAAGAAAAAGGAAAGCTTATATTTGAAGCAGAAAGAGAAGTGGAACAGATTGATAATCATTTTAAAAAAGGGCTTCTTTCTTCTGAAGAAAAAAGTTCTCAGAAAATTTTGGTCTGGCAGGGTGTAAAAACAAAAATAGAGGCGCTATTAAAAGATACTTTGCCGGAAGACGGGACGGTTCTTTCTATCATTAATTCTGGCGCTAAGGGTTCTTGGGCCCAGCCTGTGCAAATGGCGGGAATGAAGGGGCTGGTAAATAATCCGGCCGGAGACATTATAGAACTGCCCATAAAATCATCTTTTGCAGAAGGATTTAATGTGCTGGAATATTTTATTTCAACTCACGGCGCAAGAAAAGGAACAGCCGACACTGCTTTAAGAACTTCTTCTGCAGGATATTTAACAAGACGACTTGTTGACGTTGCCCATGATGTCATAGTTTCAAAAGAAGACTGCGGAGATAAAACAGGATTTACCGCTTACAGAAAAGAAGCTGACGAAATAGAGCAAAATTTTGTATTTAAAATAGTGGGAAGGATTTGTTTAGAAGATGTAGCAAAAGATAAAAAAGTTATTGTTAAAAAAGGAGAAATGATCAGCTGGAAAATGGCAGACGAAATCAGCAAGGAAAAAATTGAAAGAGTTGTAGTCCGCTCTCCTTTCACCTGCAAAGACCCAAGGGGAATTTGCCAGAAATGTTATGGCTGGGATTTGGGTAGAAACGAGCCTGTAAAATTAGGAGAGGCAATAGGTGTTGTGGCAGCTCAAGCAATCGGCGAGCCCGGCACCCAGCTTACATTAAGAACCCACCATTTGGGAGGCATTGTGGGAGCGGGCGACATTACCCAGGGCTTGCCGAGAATTGAAGAAATTTTCGAGGCAAGAGCCCCTAAGGGAGAGGCGATAATGTCTTTAACCGACGGCAAGGTTATAAAAATTGACGAAGAAAAAAGAATTATAAAAATAGAGCCCGTTAAAAAATCTTCTCAAAAAAAGCAAGCCATAGAATATAAAATACCCGGCAGGATTGCTATTTTAGTGAAACAAGGAGAAGAGGTTAAAGAAAACCAGGCTTTGTGTGAAGGAAACTTGGATTTAAAAAAATTATACAAATCAGCGGGCTTGGAAGAAACGCAAAAATATATTTTAAAAGAAGTCCAAAAAATTTATTCTTCCCAGGGAGTTGATATCCACGACAAGCACATAGAAGTTATTATCCAAAAAATGTTTTCCAGGATAAGGATTAAAGAAGAGGGAGATTCAGACTGGATAAAGGGAGAAATTATTGAAGGCCCGGTTTTTAACGAAGAAGCAGAGCGTCTTAAAAAAATAAAAAAAGAGTCGCCAATAGGCTCTCAGATACTTTTGGGAATTTCCGAAGTAGCCCTGAATTCAGAGTCCTTTTTATCGGCGGCCTCTTTTCAACAAACATCAAGGGTTTTAATCAAGGCTGCTCTAGAGGGCAAAGAAGACAAGCTGGTGGGCCTGAAAGAAAATGTAATAATTGGAAAGCTTATCCCCGTGGGCACCGGCTTCATCCCTAAGAAATAGAAGAAAATGTCAAATTTTAAAAACGCCCCGATGTCCGACATCGGGGCGTTTTTTTAGTAAAACTTTTAACCAAAATTTGGTATAATAAAATTACTATGAAATATCAGCATCCACAATTAGTTAATGAAGAAGTTTATCATGTTGTAAGCCGAACAGTCGGGGATACGGTTATTTTTGATGATGAAAATAATTTTTATCGTGGAATTTTTTCTATATATGAATTTAATAATGCAAACCCTGTTTCAATAAGAGATCGCAGAGAACAGCGTAAAAAAGAAAAACTTTTTCAGCAAGAATCGCCCCGATGTCCGACATCGGGGCGACTGAATGAATTGTTTGGTTTAGACAAACGGAATAAGCTTGTTGAAGTTTGGGCATTTTCGTTTATGCCGAATCATTTACACTTAATACTAAAGCAATTAAAAGATAATGGAATAACTGAATTTATGAAAAAAGTTAATGGTGGTTATGCAAATTATTTTAATAAAAAATATGATCGCAAAGGACATCTTTTTAATAAATTTAAAGCAATTCATATTAAAGACGATGATCAATTAAGAAACACTTTTGCATATGTGCACGCTAATTTAATATCTTTAATTGAACCGGGCTGGAAAGAAAAGGGAATTAAAAATACAAAAAAAGTAATTAAATTTTTAGAAGATAATAAACGGCATAGCTACCCCGATTATCTCGGCAAAAAGAATTTTCCCTCTGTCACGGAAAGAAATTTTCTTTTAGATTTAATTGGCGGAGCAAAGGGTTGCAAAGAAGTGGTGGATAATTGGATAAAATACAAAGAAGAAATAAAAAATTCCAGCGACATTGTTTTAGAATAAAAAACCAGGTCCGACACAGCTTAATTTTAGAGCAAAAAAGAATTGGTCAGACGCGATCCTTTTTTATTGGTTTTTTGTACTTGCGCGCAAGGAAAGAAATGATACAATAAAATAATAAATTTAAGTTTGAAATTAAAAATTAGTCATAATGGCTAAGGAAAAAAATAACGGAAAAAATAAAAATGGAAACGGGAAAAACGGGAAAGGGAACACAAGGGCAAAAGTGAAAGATTCGCTTTTGACTTCCAGGACAAAAAGATGGATAAAAGCCATTTTAATGTTTTTGGTTGCCATAGTTGTGGGGCTTTCTTTTTTTAATAAAGCAGGAACAATAGGCAGGGTTTTTATGAGCGTTTCAAAATTTTTAATGGGAAACACCATTTTTTCTATTCCTTTGTTTTTATTTTTGGGAGGATTGATATTTTTAAAATCAAAGAAAAGAAACAGAGCCATGGCTATGTTTCTGGCAATTATTATTTCTATTGTTGGAATTTCAGGAATTTTGGCTTCTCGGGATTTAACCGAAATGCAAGGAGGATGGATTGGGTTTTTAATGTCTAAATTATTTGTGGGGCTTTTTGGAATTTTGGTGGCTAATATCATATTTGCGGCAACTATGCTTATAGGGTTGTTTATTTTTCTGCAATTTATTTGGTCGGATATTCCAAAAGAAAAGAAAGAAGAAGAAAAAAAGCCTTTGTTTGTTTTTAATAAGCAAGGCGCGGAAGGTTTAAAGGTGAAAAGAGAAGAAGTCCAGCAGGAAAAAGCAAAAACAGCCTCTTCCAGAATATTTTTGTTTAAAAAAGGAAAAGATGAAAAAGAAGAAAAAGACCTTCAGCTTGCAAGAAAAGATAAAAAATCAGAAATTTTATCAAAAAGCAATTATATTCTTCCTCCGCTGGAATTGCTTTCAAAAAATGAGTCAGCCCCCACCTCGGGAAACATTAAAGAAAATTCTATGCTTATTAAAAGCACTTTGGAAAATTTCGGCATACCGGTTGAAATGGCGGAAATAAATATAGGGCCCACTGTTACTCAATATGCCTTTAAACCCGCAGAGGGCGTAAAGCTGTCAAAAATTACAACGTTGTCTAATAATTTGGCATTGGCTTTGGCGGCTCATCCTATCAGAATTGAAGCTCCTATTCCGGGCAAATCTTTGGTTGGCATTGAAGTGCCAAACAAAGTAAGGGCAACAATAATGTTAAGGAACCTGATAAGCCATCCTAATTATCAATCAGCCACTACCCCCTTAGTTATTTCTTTGGGAAAAAATGTTTCAGGGTTTCCTGTTTATGCCGACCTGACAGAAATGCCGCATTTATTGGTAGCTGGTTCAACCGGAGCCGGGAAAACCATATTTTTAAACACTTTAATTTTAAGTTTATTATATAGATGCGCGCCGGAAAATTTAAGGTTGATTATGGTTGACCCAAAGAGAGTAGAGTTTCAAAATTATAACGATATTCCGCACCTTTTGTGTCCTGTAATTTATGACGCTGTAAAAACAATAAACGCCCTGCAATGGCTTACCAGAGAAATGGAAAGGCGTTTTGAAATATTTTCAGAGGCTTCTACCAGAAATATCGGAACCTATAATCAAAACAAATCTGTTGTGGCTTCAGGGATACAGCTTCCTTATATTGTTTTTATTGTTGATGAATTGGCAGATTTAATGGCGGCCAAAGGCAGAGAAATAGAAGCCGGCGTAGTAAGACTGGCTCAAATGGCAAGGGCAACCGGCATACACTTGGTATTGGCCACACAAAGGCCCTCTGTAGAAGTAATCACGGGACTTATTAAGGCTAATATCACTTCAAGGGTTACCTTTCAGGTTGCCTCGCAAGTTGATTCAAGAACAATTTTAGACGTGGCCGGAGCAGAAAAATTATTGGGGGCGGGAGATATGTTGTTTGTTTCTTCTAGGTCTTCAAAAATAAGAAGAATTCAAAGCCCTTATATTTCAGAAAAAGAAGTAAGCAAGGTTGCTGAATTTATCGTAGAACAAGGCAAAAAAATAACAGAATCGCAATCGGTTATTACCCAAAGCTTAAAAGAAAGCTTAGAGCAGTCGGAAGAAAAAGGAGGAGAAATATTTTTTGGCGATAACGACCCTTTGTTTGAAGAAGTAAAACGCATTGTTTCAGAAACAAAAAAAGCATCTGCTTCTTTTTTACAAAGGCGTTTAAGAATTGGATATTCAAGAGCCGCCAGGCTTATTGATATGTTAGAAGAAAAGGGAATTGTTGGGCCGGCTGAAGGAGCCAAGCCAAGAGAAGTTTTTGCAGAAAAGGCAGATATGCGGTTTGAGTCTGTTGAAGAGCTGGGCGGGTTTGATGAGTCCGAAGAACAAACAAAAGACAGCGAATGGCAAAAAGTGTAATAAAATAAATATAAGAATAAAAATTCATCGGGTTAAATAATTTTTGATAAAATCAAAAATTAAAATCCGAAGGATTTTATTTAACCCGATAAATGGTAAAAGTAAAAAAAGAAGAAAAGCCGAATAATGCCATAGACAACGTGGTAAACGAAATTAAAGAGCGGTTTGGCGAAGGCGCCATAATGAATCTTAGAGAGGTTTCGGCTGTTGATGTTGATGTTATTCCAACAGGCTCTATTGCTATGGATTTGGCGTTGGGAGTGGGAGGCATGCCCCGAGGCAGAATAATAGAAATATATGGAGCAGAATCCTCCGGCAAAACAACTTTATCTTTGCATATATTGGCCGAAGCCCAAAAAAAAGGAGGGGTAGGCGCTTTTATTGACGCAGAGCACGCTTTAGACCCTGATTACGCTAAAAGAATCGGAGTAAATATTAATAATCTTTTGATATCTCAGCCGGATTCAGGAGAACAGGCATTGCAAATCGTTGAAACATTGGTAAAATCAGAAAAAGTTGGCGTTATTGTTGTTGATTCTGTGGCAGCCTTGACTCCAAGAGTTGAAATTGAGGGCGAAATTGGAGATCAGCATATGGGCCTTCAGGCTCGTATGATGTCGCAAGCGTGCCGCAAGCTTTCCGGGATAGTGTCTAAAACAAATACAATGGTTATATTTTTAAACCAAACAAGAATGAAAATCGGTATGGTTTTTGGCAATCCGGAAACCACGCCGGGCGGAATGGCTTTGAAGTTTTATGCTTCTGTAAGAATTAATCTTACCAGAACAGCCCAAATAAAGTCGGGAGACGAAATTATAGGAAATAGAGTAAAAGCAAAAGTGGTAAAAAATAAAGTGGCCGCCCCTTTTCGCATAGCTGAATTTGATATTTATTACAACGAAGGCATTTCTAAATCGGGAGACGCTTTAAGGGCGGGATTGCTTTCCGGCTTAATAAAACAATCAGGAAGTTTTTTCACTTTTGAAGGACAGAAAATCGGCCAAGGAACAGAAGTTGCCAAGGCCTTTTTGAAAGAGCATCCAGAAATAATTAAAAAAATCAAAGAAGAAGCAATGAAAGAAAAAGAGTAAAATATAAAAGAATAAAAAAACAGTTCCGCCCTGGCGGAACTGTTTTTTTATTTAAATTTTAAAAGCAAGATACTAATTTTATTTCGGGGTGTAGGGCATTATTCCTATTTGGCGGGCTCTTTTTACGGCCACGGCAATCTTTTTTTGGTGGTGCGAACAAAGTCCGGTTTTTCTTCTGGCTTTTATTTTATAAAAACTGGAAACAAAACGAGACAGCATTTCTGTATTTTTAAAATCTATGTCGTCAATATTTTTTTGGCAAAAATAACACATAAAATTAATTAAAAGTTAAAAGTCTAAAGTTAAAAATAAAATTAAGTATAAAATAACAAATAACCACAAATACTTTTACTTTTAACTTTTTATTATACTTTTAATTTTTGACTTTTAATTTTTAATTTAAAAGGGGATGTCGCGGACATCAATTTCGTCTGCGGCGTTTTCTTCAAAAGAAACCGCTTTTTGCTCTTCTGGGTTGATTGGCGGAAAATTAGCATCATTATTGCCAGCCGGGGGAGTATAATTTTCTTCTATTATCGGTATTTCTTCTTGTTTTATTTCTGTTTGATTTTGGTTGCTAAATGATTTTTCTGATGAGCTTGCGTTGTAGTTTCCCGAAGAGCCGGTCATTTTAGGCCCAAGCTGCAACACCTCTGCAATAATTTCTGTTTTCCAATGTTTTACCCCGGCCGAATCTTGCCAGTTTCTTGTTTTGAGGCGTCCTTCTATTAAAACCAAAGAGCCTTTCTTTAAATACCTCGAACTGATATCTGCCAGCTTGCCAAAGGCTACTATATTATGAAACTCTACATCTTGTTTTTTTTGTCCTAAAGAATCAGTATAAAATCTGTTTGTGGCTACGCCAAAACTGGTTACCTGCTGGCCCGACGGCAAAGCGCGAACCTCTGGGTCTCGGGTAACATTTCCTAACACAAAAGTTTTGTTTAGATTCATAATCTTAAATTTAAAAAATCCAAATTTAAAAACAATGACCTTAAAATGTGTTTTTAAATTGGCGTTTTTAAATTTTTTTGAATTTTAAATTTCATTCGCCCAAAATTTCGTCTAATTTTTCTTCAATATTTTTTAGTTCAATTCTTTCCGGTTTGCCGTTGGCTGGTTTTTTATCTTCTGACTCCTTCTTAACGTTTTCTTTATTTTCAATTTCAACCGAACTATAAGCAAAAGGAGAGGTAAAAGAGAAGTCCTCTTTATTAAGAGTATTTGTTTTCAAAGCATCAGAGCCGAGGGAAAATTTAAATTTTTTTTCACCCCTTCTCATTTTTAACCTTTTTTCAGGTTTTTTTATTAAAACCATGCGGCGGATAATATTTTTTTCTTTTTCTATTTTTTTTTCTAATTCATTTAATTTTTCCGGATTTAATTGAAAATCTAAAACATTAAAAAATCCGGAACTTTGGCCCCTTACAGAATAAGACAAAGTTTTAGCAACAAGATTTTCGCGTTTTAAAATTATCCCTTCATTTTTTTCTATAAAAGATTCTATTTCTTTTATAATTGTTTCCGCTTCTCCTCTAGCTAATTCAAGAGATATTATATATGTTAATTCGTAAGATTTCATAATTGTTTGCTGTTATACCTTGAATTACGAAATGACCTTCAATTCTTTATATTTTAGTTTTGGCTGCA
>ERZ1292629.270-Hain-H43-01um-R1-270-length-55539-cov-8_pt1 | contig 39470 bp, 37 predicted proteins | sample MGYA00564399_ERZ1292629 | MGnify/ENA primary metagenome ERZ1292629 (study PRJEB36523, sample SAMEA6512636) | groundwater metagenome | collected 2019-01-08 | study: AquaDiva: Metagenomics assemblies of 32 groundwater samples
AGATTTAACTTACTGCTTTGATCTTGAACAATCCTACGACTGTCTTTATTGCTTCAAAGGATTCAAGCTTCGCCACTGTTTCAATTCTCGTGATTGCATAGAAAGCGCCTTCCTTTATGACTGTCGAAACTGTCAAAATTGCTTTATGTCTTGGAATTTGCGCAATAAACAATATCACATCTTAAACCAACCATTTTCGAAAGAAGAATATTTTAAAAAATTAAAAAGTTTTGACCTCAGTTCTAACCAAACAATCGAAAAACTAAGAAGAGAATATTGGGATCACATCAGGCAGGACGCGGTCCACAGAGCCCACTTCAACATCCAAATTACTAACTCGGATGGTAACTTCTTAACCGAAGACAAAAATTGCCACTCTTGCTATTTTTTCGAAAATTCCGAAAACTGCCGGTATTGTTTCAGGGGCTACAAAAACAAAGATTCAATCGATTCAGTTGGTTGTATGTCTGAAAACATCGCTCGAGCGTCTATGGATCAATGGGGATACGGCAACTTTTGTACCTTATACGCAAGTTCCTGCCGCTACAGCGCGTATCTCGATAGCTGCGAGGAATGCGAATATTGTTTTGGCTGTTCTGGAATGCGAAAGAAAAAATATTGTATTTTAAATAAACAGTACACTAAAGAAGAATATGAATCTTTAGTTAAAAAAATTGAAACGGATATGAAGCAAAGAGGGGAGTGGGGTAATTTTTTCCCGCTTACCGCCTCTTACGCCGGGTACAATTATTCTCTCGCGTATATTATGTTTCCGGAGACCAAAGAGGGAGCGCTGAAATTCGGCGCCAAATGGGAAAATCCAAAAACAGTCGAGCACGTCGGCATTCGAGCCGAAGACTTGCCGGATCGAATTGATGGAGTAGAAGACGGTATTGTCAAACAACGCATCATCTGCCCCGAGACAAAATTGAGTTACAACATCTCTCCTTCCGAACTCCAGTTTTATCGCGAACATAAGCTCCCCTTGCCAAGAAGCCATTTTGACTGGAGAACGCTCAATAGATTTCGCCCACTGACTCTGATGGTAAGACCTCAGCGCGGTACTTGTTGGTACTGCAAAAAAGAAATCGACCATTATTATTCGCCTGAATTAAGATTTCAAAAAATCGCCTGTGTCGACTGTTATCAAAAAGAAATCGCATGACCCAAGAAACCCGCAGTTGCCAAAGTTGCAAGCAAAACTTCGTAATCGAACCCGAAGATTTTGCGTTTTACGAGAAAGTCCAAGTCCCGCCTCCAACTTTTTGTCCCGACTGCCGTCTTCAACGTAGAATGACGTGGCGCAACGAACGTACTCTTTACCACGCTAAATGCGCCGCTACTGGAAAAGACATGATCTCAATGTTTGATCCAGAAAATCCACGCGTAGTCTATGATCGTGATTATTGGTGGTCTGACAACTGGGACCAATTTGTCGCCGGCCGCGACTACGATTTTTCAAAACCATTTTTTGTCCAATTTCGGGAACTATTAGAAAAAGCTCCCCTACCCAATCTCGCTAACTCTAACGTAATAAACAGCGATTATGGCAATCACAATGCCGATTTAAAAAATGGCTACCTCGTCTTTGCTTCGTTTGGAAACGAAAATATTTCTTACGCAAGTGGAGCTGTCGACTGCAAGGATTCCTTAGATATGTACACCGCAGAAAAAACAGAACAAAGCTATGAAATCACTTTTTCGGTAGGCCTAAATAAGTGCTCCTTTTGCTATGATGTCGATAATAGTTTAGATTCTTCTTTTTTGAGAGCCTGTAATAATTTGAACAATTGTCTCGGGTGCGTAAGCCTAAAAAACAAATCTTATCACATTTTCAACCAGCCCTACTCAAAAGAAGATTTCAGAAAAGAAGTAGAAAAAATAGATTTTGGATCCTATAAAAACCTAGAAGCATTCAAACAAAAATATAAAGAATTTATCAAAGATTATCCTCGCCGTTACGCTACTTTGGTGAAATCAGTCAATACAACCGGTGATATGATAATGAACGCCAAAAACTGCAAACAATGTTTCGATATATACGACACCATAGAAGACTGCAAATATGCTATTCACGCAACAAAAATGCGAGACACCTACGACTCCTACGGAGCTGGCTTAACTGAACTTCTCTATGAGGGAGTTGATACGGGGATAGACTCTTCTGATTGCCAATTCGTGATTTACGCTCATAAATGCCGCAACGTAGAATACGTTTACGCCTGCCAGGGAACAGACCATCTCTTTGGCTGCATCGGCTTAAGAAGTAAAAAATACTGCATTTTAAATAAGCAATACACGAAAGAAGAATACGAAACGCTCGTCCCTAAAATTAAAAAACGTATGGACGAAATGCCGTATATTGATAAAAAAGGCAGGGTATATAAATACGGCGAATTCTTCCCCGCCGAACTTTCTCCCTTCGCTTACAACGAAACTATCGCCCAGGAATATTTTCCTCTTAATAAAATATCGGCGAGTGAAAAAGGTTTTGACTGGAAAGAACTAAGAGAAAAAAATTATCATCCTACCCTTAAAGCTAGCGAACTGCCAGATCATATTAAAGACGTTACCGAAAATATCACAAAGGAAGTCATCTCCTGCGCTCACGCGGATCCGTCAACTGGCGGATGCGAGGAACAATGCACTGGTGCCTATAAAATTACAGCCCAAGAACTCCAATTCTACAAAAAGTTCAACTATCCCTTGCCAAGGCTGTGTTCAAACTGTCGTCATTATCAAAGATTAAAACAGCGTAATCCCTTCCACCTCTGGCACCGAAAATGCCAATGCGCCGGAACTCATTCTGAAAATGGAAAATATCAGAATGTCATAGAACACCCTCACGGCAACACGCATTGCGAAAGTGAATTTGAAACCCCTTATTCACCAGATCGACTGGAAACAATCTACTGCGGACAATGCTATCAAACCGAAACCCAATGAACTCGGAAACAAAAACTTGTCAAAATTGTAAATCGTCGTTCGTCATAGAACCCGAAGATTTCGCCTTTTATGAACGAATAAAAATCCCTCCACCCACTTTCTGTCCTAAATGTCGCCTCCAAAGGCGCTTGGCGTTTTTTAATTTAACCACTCTCTATAAAAGAAAATGCGACCTCTGCCAGGAAAATAAAATCTCAATGTATCCGCCTGAATCGCCCTACAAAGTTTACTGCCCTGAATGCTGGTGGTCGGACAAGTGGGACCCTTACGCCACTGGACGTGATTACGATTTTAGCCGCCCGTTTTTTGAACAGCTAAACGATCTCTGGCTGAATACCCCCTTACTCGGCCTTTCCGTTGCCACTCCCACTATGGTCAATTCTGATTACAATAACCACGCCGGCAATATCAAAAATTGCTACCTTTTATTTTACGCGGATTACGACGAAGACTGCAATTGCGGCTTCTATGTGAACATATCAAAAAACACTTTGGATTCCTCACTTATTTACAAAAGTGAATTTTGCTACGACTGCATGAATTCATTTAAAAATAATCGTTGCGTTGGATTGCGCAATCAAGTCGCCGAATCATTGGATTGCTATTTCTTGAGGGATTCATCTAATTGCCAAAACTGTTTCGGCTCCGCCAACTTAAGGAACCAAAAATACGTTCTCTTCAACCAAAAGTACTCCCGAGAAGAATACCTCGAAAAAATCAAAGAATACGATCTTGGTTCCTATAAAAAATACCGAGAAGCGCAAAGTCTATCCGAAGAAAATTGGAAAAAATTCCCGCCGATGCCGTATTGCACGGACTTCATAACTAATTCGACTGGTAACTATCTTTTTGAATCGAAAAACTGCCAAGAATGCTACGAGGCTGTCGGAGCGATTGATTCAAAATATTTACTTATGTTAGCGATTGGTCCGAACAAAAACTGCTACGACATTACAAGTTGGGGAAACAATATTGAACTCTGCTACGAAGGCAGCGTGATCGGAGAAAATGCCAGCAATGTTAAATTCTCACATATGGCAGGCATAAATCTGATCGACGCAGAATACTGCAATTTCTCTTTCGGAGGGGCGAATCAATTTGCGTCAGTCTCCGCTAAAAAGGGGAAATTCGTGATTTTTAACAAGCGTTACCCGGAAAAAGAATACTGGGAACTTCGCGAAAGAATTATTAAGCATATGGGCGAAATACCATACATAGACAATAGAGGATTGGTTTATAAATACGGCGAATTTTTCCCGACCGAAATGAGTCCGTGGTCCTACAACGAAACTCTGGCCAATGAATTTTTTCCGCTCGAAAAACAAGAAGCTGAAACCAAAGGACACTCTTGGCGAGATGAAAATAAAACGGAGTATGCAATCACACTTCCATCGGAAAATCTGCCCGACCACATTAAAGACGCGAATGAAAGTGTTTTAAACGAAGTTATCGGCTGCTCTAAATGCGGGCGGGGATTCAAAATCATCAGATCTGAATTCAATTTCCTAAAACAAATGAATCTCCCTCTTCCTCGCGAGTGCCCCTTTTGCCGCATCGGCGAAAAATTCAAAAAGTGGGTTAAAAATTTAACCCTAGTCGATCGAGTATGTTCAAAATGCTCCGACAAGTTTCGAAGCTCCTACACCGAAGAAGAATACAAAAATATTCTCTGCAAAAATTGCTACCTAAAAGAAATTATTTAGTTCAACAACTTAGGTTTTTCTCCTTCGATTTGAGTTTTCTTAAGTTTCAAACCTGACGCGGTAACTTCCGAAGCCAAAAGTTTAACCCGTTTCCCGTCTTGCATCGTCCAAGCTCCCGGTTCCACCACAAAAGCCCGAATCATCCGGTTTATCTTTATGGCTTTTTCCATATTTTCACTCTCGGCCTCAATTAAATCTCTAGAATCAACAAATGCGTCTTGTGTTAAAAACTTTTTAGTCGAAGTTGCCCGGTCTTCATCCTGAACCATGGGTTTAATTTTACCGGCGTAAAAATCCGGTAAAGTTTCCGCCAGTAGCGCCCCGCCCAGTTCCGCTAACCTCTTTTCCAAATGTGAATAATCTTCATGGTCGCCAATAATCGTCTTTCTTTGGGCCAAAATCGGCCCATGATCGAGTTTTTCATCCATCAAGTACAATGTCACGCCGGTCTCATGCTCGCCGCTTAAAAGAACAGATTGAATAGGAGAAGACCCGCGATATTTCGGAAGCAAAGAAGGGTGGACCCCGATCGTTCCAAGTTTAGGAAAATCAACAATATTTTGAGGAATAATTTTCGCGTAAGCCGCTACCACCGCAAAATCAATGCCATCAACCTGATCGTCGAATTCCTTATAAACCAATTTCTCAGGCTGCCAGGTTTTAATTTTATATTCTTTGGCAAACAATTTAGTCAGTGGGGGAGTGATAGTTTTTTTGCGCCCCGCCGGCCGGTCAGGATTACAAATTACCAAATCCGGCACGCATCCACCCTCAACCATTTTTTTCAAAACAATTTCGGCAAATTCAGGTGTTCCAAAAAAAACAAATCTCATTTTTTAACTTCGTTTTTCTTATTAATCAACCTTTCCGTAACCGGTACGTCATAAACCTCCTTTGCTTTATCAATAAAAAGTTTGCCATCCAAATGATCAACTTCATGTTGGAAAACATGGGCCAAAAATCCCCAGGCTCTAATTTTTAAAACCTTACCTCGCTTATCCAAGCCTGTAAGCCGAACCTTAGTCGAACGCTCCACGAAACCGTATTTCCCGGGAACACTAAGACATCCTTCCTCCATTACTGCCATCTCTCTATCTCTTTCTAATTTTGGATTAAATACCGCATAAAATTTCGAAGTTCCATTTGCATCCGGCACCTCTGCCACAAACAACCGATATCCCAATCCGATTTGATTTGCGCTCAAACCCACCCCCGAAGCCAACTTCATCATCCTCTTCATTCTTCTGATCAACTCGTCGAGTTCCTTAAACGAAAAATCCCTACTGTCAATCGAGGCAATCTTCTTGGAAAATTTAAATTCCTTAGTTTTTTCTCTAAGGAATTTATTGTCTTTCTTAATTTGAACTGTTACGATTCTTTCCTCCATTTGATTTTCTTCTTATCTTCTGTAATTATCTTCATAAAATAAGCTCCGCGATTTTTCACCTCCCTATTTTCCGCTATTCGCTTTGCTAGAGCCAGTAATTCCTCAGGAACACTTTCTTTGGCTAATTTAATATAGAGCGCTTTATGCTTTTCGTCGCCCAAGGTTTTAGCAATCTCTAAACCTAAAAGCTGATATTTACGATAAACATGAGATTCCTTTCCTCGCCTTCTTAACTCATCCAAGTACTTTTGATCCACTGTGAAAGTATAAGTTTTCCACGAGTATTTTTCAACCGGGTAGTGAAATTTCGACTGTTCCTTCTTTGTCGCTTCTCACAGTCGAAATTCTGCTACCCGTTCAACCTAGTACTAACATCGATTTATTCCTCATGGTTTCCAGTTCTATGTTGTCACCAGAAAAAATCTAAGTTAGAATAATATCACATGAAAAACATACCGCTCAAGGTATTAGTTGTATTTTTAACACTAGCAATCTTAGGAGGAGTTTTCTGGTTCGGCTTCGACTCCGGGCGAAACGTTCCTAAAACTATTTTAGTTCGTGGTGTCGATAATATAAAAAATCCAGGAAATATTACAGCGGACTTCATAACCTTTTGGGAAGCCTGGAATCTCATAAATAAGGAATATCTTAAGGCACCGGAGGTAAAAAATCAGGATAAAGTTTACGGAGCCATAAGTGGTTTAATAAACTCGCTAGGCGATCCCAATTCAGAATTTTTTAATCCCGACGATGGCAAAAAATTTGGCGAAGATGTTCAGGGAAATTTTGGGGGTATCGGCGCCGAAATCGGCATGGATAGCGGGCATTTAATCGTCGTCTCGCCGCTTAAAGGTACTCCCGCCGAAAAAGCCGGCTTAAAGCCGAAAGATTTTATCGTAGAAATAAACTCCACATCAACTGAAGGCATGAGTGTTGAAGGCGCCGTTAAAATCATAAGAGGAGAGATCGGGACCAAAGTTAAGCTTACGATTATTCGAGAAGGACTAGAGAAACCGCGTGATTTTTCGATCACCCGCGAAAATATCTCCATTCCGACTTTGGATTTTGAAATGAAAGATGGAGATATTGCCTACGTCGCCCTTCGCAGTTTTAACGCCAATGCAAACTCACTTTTCTTTAATGCCATGACAAAAATCCTAAGCAACGGAAGTAGGGGAATGGTTTTGGACCTTAGAAATAACCCGGGAGGATTTCTCCAGGTCGCAATCGATCTAGCCGGTTGGTTTTTGCCTCGAGGAACGCTTGTCGTCAAAGAAGCCTCGAGAATTGAGGGCGAGAAAAAGTTTCTCTCCTCTGGCAATGCCGCTCTAAAAAATTTCCCGGTAGTGGTTTTAATGAACGGCGGATCCGCTTCGGCCTCCGAAATCCTTGCCGGAGCGTTAAGAGATCAGCGTCAAGTAAAAATTATCGGAGAGAAAAGTTTTGGCAAAGGCACCGTTCAACAAATCGAATCATTAAGCGACGGCTCCTCGGTTAAAATAACCATTGCGCACTGGATTATGCCAAAAGGCAAGCTTATAGATCACGTCGGAATAGAACCGGACTTTAATATAAAACTCACCGACAAAGATATTACCGATAAAAAAGATCCCCAACTCGACAAAGCTATCGAAATTCTCCAGACGGAAATTAAGAAAAATAAAAACACCCTTTTCCGCCTTTCTGATCAAAAATCTCAATGAAAATCATTCTCCTTGAAGACGTAAAAAATCTTGGTAAAAAGCACGACGTAAAAGATGTCCCCGACGGATACGCCAGAAATTTCCTGATTTTTCGAAAATTTGCCAAACCCGCCACGCCCCAAGCTCTAAAAGAACTGGCGATTGCGAAATCCAGAATAGAGAAAGAAGATGCCGAAACAATAAAACAGCGCGCTTTTCTCGCGGAATCAATGAAAGGAAAGTTTCTGATTTTCGATCTACGAACCGACGACAAAGGACACGTTTTTGGCTCAGTTACTAAAGAAATGATTTTAAAATCCCTTCGCAGCCAGGGATTTGTTGGAAAAGAAAGAGTTGATTTAAAAATTGAACATCCGCTAAAGGAAATCGGCGAGTACCTGCTTGATCTTGATCTTAAGAAGGGGATTAAGACAAAAATTAAAGTTATACTACGTTCACAACCGTAGCGCGACGCGTTCTCCCATCAAACTTCTGTTTGATTTTAGTAGTAAACCTCACAACACCGTCTTTCATAGCAAAAAGCGTATCATCGGCGCCAATACCAATACTTCTTCCTGGCAAGTATCGAGTTCCTCTTTGTCGAACGATAATCTGGCCCTTAGTGGCCTTCCCCCCATCCTGAATTTTAATTCCAAGACGCTTTGATCTAGATTCTCGCCCTAATTTTGTTGAACCTCCCGATTGTGTATGTGCCATTTTTCCGTGTAATTTTGAGCGTCAGCAAAAAAATTTCGCTGCAAAAATGATCATCCCGCCAAAAGCGGGGAGTCATTCCTTTCCGACTAATAATATTCTAAAATACCTTTAATGTCAAACCTAAAAACCTTTACGGTTACCTATAGGCGGGAAATCATTTTCGTCCTAATCATTTTTCTAGTTTCAACCCTAAGCTTCGGCTTAGGATACTTGGCTAACCGGGAACTTAACCACGCCCCAATTATTATTGAAAAATGCGGTTTACCCTCCTAAATTTGGCTAGGCCAAATTTTAGTCTTCTTCTTTACTGTCTTCGCCGTCATAAGCCCAATCTAAACGCCCAAACGCGCCACACCGATGGCGTTCGTTCATGTTCGCTCGTTCAACATAGAAATCCTCCTCGCACTGGGAACAATAATATTTATATCTCTTTTTCATGAATACGAAAAAACTAGCCGTAGCTAGCTCCTGAAGAAAATCTAAACGCCCCAAACAAAAACCTCCACGCCGAAAATTGTTTTAATATCTATAACATTTTCATCTGCCGACATTTTATTCATTTCACAAATTATATCATAAATACCCAACTTTATGAAGCCACTCGTCATTCTCCCATTCCCACAGTTTCTTTGCCGCCAAAAATGCCTCAAAATCACTTTGCCAATACGGGAATTCCTGAAGCTCAATATCACCTAGAACTTCCGCCCACTCGTGAGAGCATCCCCTCATTCGTCCATAGTTACCGCTTTTACCTATTCGAATCTTTTCTCTTCCGCCCTTTACTCTCCGAATAGCGCCACACAGAGTACAGGTTTGATTCTGATCAATCTTCAAAATCCATCTCGTTTGCGGATTCTCGGGCGTATGCTTTAAAGCATCCATATAAGCCGAAGTTTGAAGATTATAATCCCTGTAAATCGCTTGAGAAGTTTTTATATCTAAAACTCCAATCCTGCCATCAATTAATGCGATGGCATCAATAGTTCCAGCATATCGGTGATCGTAGCTAACCACCCTTTTTTCAATAAGCTCCGGCAGCGCCTGAATATTTCTTGATTTCCAAAATTTTAAAAAGGCGTCCACAGCCGGCTTAATCGAAAGGTCAATCTCCGGCGTTTCCCCCAAAAGAAAAGCTTCCACTGTCTCATGCACCAGAGTGCCTTCCTCCGCTGATTTTTTTGTTATGCTTTGAGCCGCCTTAAAATTCGCCGCTTCGCCGTAATAACGATAGAGGGCTGGCTTAGCTTTTATCCCGACGATTTTAGTTACCCTAGGATACCAAACGCCATCAATAGTGTACCCGCTGGCCTCTTTAAATGATTCGGAATTTTTATAAAAATCCATGATATTCTCGAATGCTAATTGAGTACTAATATACGAAATTTATTCTAATCTGTATATCCGTAAAAAATTTGTATTCCGTAGCTTTCATAAAGAGAATTTAAGATTATTATAGAAGTCGCGAAGTATAATTAATAATGTCGCCCGCGCCCATCATCACCACAATAGGGGATAGAGTACTCGGCTTAGCCGGTAAAATTTTCTGAATAAAACTTTTTATCTGTTTTGGATTATTAAAATAATAAACTTCTTTTTGTGGATAAGCTTTTTTGATAGCGACAGCAAGTTTCTGAGAAGTATAACTCGAATTAAATTTATCCCGCCCCGCTACCTCGTAAACCGGAAGTAAAACTAAAATATCGGCTCCATAAAAGGCATCCACGAAATCTTTAAAAAGGGCTTTCAATCTTTTAGCTTGGTGCGGTTGATAGACGCAAATAATAGGGTTCCCCTTAAATTTCTCGCGAATGGCGCTAAGAGTCGCTCTAATCTCGGTCGGGTGATGCGCGTAGTCATCGTAAACACGTATCCTGTATCCTTTAGCCTGTATCCTACGTCTTTTTGCATCAGTGTTTAATCCCTGATACATGATACGTGATACATGATACGTGCCTCGATATTCCATCCGCCTCCAAGTACCGTGAAATTCCGAAAGTGCTTTTAGCGCAATCCGCTCCGGAATCTTCAGAATTTTTGAAACCGCAAGCGCCGCCATCGCGTTCGACAAATTATGCTCTCCGGGAATTTTAAGAATTTTTTTTATCGCCTGACACTTGATACCTGACACTTGATACTTAGTTGAGTACCAAAAAATTTTCAGTCTATTTTTCCCGGCAATTTTCTTAATAGGGGATTGAAGTGATAAGAGAACTTCATCGTTCTGATTTAAAACCAAGAAACCTCCCGCCTTAACATTGGACAAAAACTTAAGAAAAGTTTTTTTCACATTCCCAAAAGTTTTATAGTAATCGAGATGCTCTTTGTCGATATTAGTCACGACCGCAATCTCGGGAAAATAGTTTAAAAAAGACGCCTTCCATTCATCCGATTCCAAAACCAAAAATTTTGAATTCCCATATCGGAAATTTGTCCCGTTAAATTCCTTAAGATTCGTACCCACAACTACATTTGGATCCAATCCCGCTTTTCTTAAAATAAGTCCAATCATCGCCGTTGTCGTGCTTTTCCCGTGACTACCGGCAATTCCAATCGTTTTATAAACCTTTGTTAAACATCCTAAAACTTCAGGGTAGGAAAGTGGTTTTATGCCCCGCCCGACAGCTTCAATCAACTCCGGGTTATCCTTTGGCACCGCTGCGCTATAAATAACCATATTTGGGCTTTTTTTAGGTAAATTAGCCGTTTTATGGCCAATTTTGACCTTAATACCGCTTTTTATAAGATCGCGAATAATCTGACTATCCGTCAGATCAGAACCCGTAACGGCCCAATTTTGCGCCAAAAACCAGCGAGCTAGAGCGCTAATTCCAATGCCCCCGATACCCACAAAATGGGCCGATAAACCTATTGGGGGAGTACTATTTTTAGCCATAGTTGTATAGTTGTTTAAGAATACAATCTGTCGCACATTATATGTTTCCCGACATTTCTCAAATAGCTCGTAATAGCCACTTCCATTCCTTACTGCTCTTGCTCTTATAATTAGCCATCTCCTTATGTATTTCAATAAGCCTCTGAAGGTCGCGATGGTTCCAATTTGTTTTATGAAAACCCTTTTCACCTTTCTTTCGATTAAGTCCTATTCTCTGATTATTCCTAAAAATCAAAACGGCTTCCTTCCAAAGCTCGAAATCAAACCGTTTTTTACCATGAAGACTATGCCTCTCAAAAAAAGGAACTATTTTGTTAGAAAGATCAGTAATTTTATTTACTGAATAACGAGCCTGATCTCTTTTAGATACACTAATCTTACCACACCCCAAACTTAACTGAATCTTTTTAAGCAAATCCAAGTCGTCCGCTCGCAATACAATCGCAAACTCAATATCCCAATAAAAATAAACGGGTTTATTTTTACGATCATGCCTGACATCACGCCGAAACTTTAAAGCAAAGCAACCCTCGCCATCAACAAAACCAGCGATATAATCTCCGGGTAATTTTTCCACTATTTAATTTTATCACAGTCGCACAATCAACCCAATAGACAATATCCACAACTCTAAACCACCTCTGCATTATAGCATTGCTCGCAATAAACAATTTCTTTTCGATCTGGCGCATAACTCGTTTCAAATTCGCTGGGGCACTTATTATCTCCATGAAAATGAGCGGCGGTATTTTTGTAGGTTTCATTTGTAGATTTTTGACCAGCACACTGACATTCACGCTTCCATAATTTATAAGGAGTGTTGCGATTTAGCCTCGCAAAATGACGACAATTCGGACATAAATCAGGAATGGGTAAGTTTAAGATTTTATAGAATTTAAATTCTGAAGGGGTTACTTTGAAAGCTTTTGTACACTGCTCATTGCAAGCACCATGATGGCGGCAACTTATAATTTCTCTTACGATTGATTCCAAAGTATTACTAATATTGTCTTCAAGGTCATCAGCTTGAATAGTTGGAGTGTGGGATTTCTCGGGGAAATTTTTCCAAGTAAAACCTTCCAGCTCCGCCTTTTCGCTTGTTAAGGGATAGTAATCTTGAGCAATGCTTTCGTTGTACGCGAATGGAGAGAGTGTCGCTGGAAAAAATTCTCCGTATTTATAAGTTTTATTATTTTTATCTAAGAAGGGCATCTCTTCCATATGCTTGATAATCTTAGCTATAAGAGAAGCGTAATCTTCTCTCGAGTATTTTTTGTTTAGGATACAGTATTCTCCTTTTTTAAGTCCTACGCATCCGAAAATATTTGATGAGCCAGTGCATAGATCGCAGTAGGTTGCGTCTGAAATTCCTTTAAAACAAAAATTGGAAAATTTAATATTATAGGCTTTATAGAAAACAGACTGACATTCGTGAAGAATTCCCGCGTAATATCCGGACGCGTAGGCATCGGAAATATCGCTATCGTAGTTAGACCAGATCGTGTAGTAAGCTGACTTACTTTCGTTCATTCCGAAACATTGATGTTGGTCCGAGCTATTAAAGATAAAGTTTCCGTTGGCTTTTTCTGATTTTTGAATATAGGCATATTTTCGTGGATAATTCTCTGAAAACTTCCTGAATTTTTCCTCAAGTTCTTTTGAAGCTTTTCTTGACCCGATATTAAATAATTCTATTTTTTTCTTATAATCCTCTTTAGTGTAAGGTTGATTAAATATATGATAGGACTTATTTCTTAAATTCACGCAACCAAAACAATCCTGGCAGCCAATACAGTCGCGAAGAAAATGTGAGTTAATGCAGTTTTGGCATCCATACGAGTGTTTTACCCCGTAGCAACCTTGGCAATATATGGTTTCATAACACAATTCGTTTTCCCAACCATAAAAGCTGTCTAGTACTCTTTTTGATTTAACTAGATACCCGGAATACATACAGTCCTCGTCGAAATCTGCCTCGAAGACGAGATAACAATTTTTCATATCCTCAACGATATTTGTATAATCGCTATCTTTATTGTTGCCCGTAATTAAGAGACTTAGCCTTGGAACAATTTCTATTAACTCATTAAATTGCTTAAAAAATGGTTTAGAAAAATCGTAATCTCTCGCATATAGAAATGGATCCCATTTATCAGAATACCAGCAGCTATGACAATACACGGGAAAAGGTGTCCCACGGTCGTACATTGATATAGTCTCCTTTCCACAAAGATTACATGGCCTTTTATAAAGCGTTCTTTCGTTCCTAAAGACCATTCTTCTTATCGTTCTGCACCCAGGACACCAAGTAGGCGGAGGGACTTTTATTTTTTCGTAAAAATCAAAATCATCCGATTCAATTGCAAAATCACTTTTACAATTCTGACAACTTCTCACTTCCTTATTCATAATTCTTTATTCACCATTCAGTATTCATATTCTTATCCCCTACCCTAAGAAGTTTCTAAAACGGCCAGACTTTTTTCGCAAAATCGATAATCAAATTAAAAATGTTCACCAATAAATTTCCGATTTCTTTTAGAAGATCGGCTACATAAAGCCCGGTAATGCCGTGCACCCAGCCATCAACCGTGCTAAAAATATTTAAAAACTGGCTCTTAAGCCAGGCAAAATCTGAAATCCTTTCTACTACATTGCTGACAATATTGAACGCCCCGGTAAAAAAATTAGCAATCGGGTTAAAAATCTCTCCCACTGTTTTGCTCGGAGCTTGGCCACCGATTAGTGTCTCGTCTTGGGCGGCCAGAATCGGCCTTAAAACTATTAAGCAAAGAAATAAAACCCCAACCGCGAAAATTAAAAACCAAAATCGGTCATATCGTCTCATCAAATAATTATACAACTCCAAAAACGAAAAGTAACTATAAATAATCCTCAGGATTTACCACCACTCCAACCGGCACCAATCCCGTCGCCGGAGGAACTGATTTCATAATAATGCTTGGCGACCAATAAAGCCCAAAATGGAGATGGGGACCAGTAGAGTAGCCGGTGTTGCCCGAATAGCCGATAAGGTCTCCCCTTTTAACCGCAGCTCCTTTTTGAACTATCTGTTTCGAGAGGTGCGCATAGAGCGTGGCCATATTGTTCGGATGTTCGATCAAAATATATTTACCGTATTGATATTTTTTCCAACTACTGCGGTCGTTATTATCAACAGCAATGACCTTGCCCTCTTCGGCGGCAAAAACAGGCGTGCCGAGCGGAGTGCCTATATCTAGTCCGTTATGAGGTTTTCCGCGGTAAAGATTTGAGATTTCTCCCATATGCTGAGTGATGATTCCAGTCCCGCCGTCCTTACGTAATTTAACCGGCCACTCGAAAACACCGGATCGCTTAGTTGGTAGAACACTTACGTCAAATTTCGCTCGAAGTTCGCTTTCAAATTTGGAAATCTCATCTTCAACCTCGTTTTGCTTCTTGCGCAAATCCTCAAGGTCTTTTTGATATTGGCTTTCTTTATTTTGAGTCTGCGCCAATAAAGTTGCTTTTTCGCCTTCTTGATCTTGGATAATTGATTTTCGATTTTCTAAATTTTTGCTCCGAAGGCTAATCTCAACTTTCTTTGCGCTAACACTATCAACTTTCACGATTTTATCGCCCTTTAAAGTTTCGAGGTTTCCGATATCCGCCCCCAGCTGCAAACTGGTATCCGATAGCGCCTGAACATCTGAAACGCTTTCAGCCAAACTATTCCCATTTAAAAGAACGGTCAGTAAATTCACTTGATCGTTCCGGCTGATTTCTCGAAGCAACTCCGCGATCGATTTTTTCTTTTCATCCATCGAAATCTCAATATCTCTTATATCATAATTTAATGAATCAATTTCTAAAGTTAATTTCTGAATATTGATTTTGTCGGATTTAATATTCAAATTCAGCTGAGAAATACTATTTTTTATATTTGTGAGCTCTTTTTGCAGGCTCACGCGTTCGGTCTTAGCGCTCTCTAGCTTATTTTGGGTGGCAATAAGCTGTGCGTTCAACTTCTCTAACTCTAGGTTTTGAGTCTGAATTCTAGCTTCAAGCTCTGCTCTATCCGCCGTTGCGCTGTCGGTTCTGCTTGAAGATGCGCTTTGCGCAAAAACTAAAGCTGCCGGAAACCAGAAAAAAACAATAACTAATACGATTGTAAATTTAGAATAGTATTTCATTATTCACTAATTTTCTGAATCCCCAAAGAAACACGGCGCAACACCTCATTTTTTCCAAGAATCTCCGCAATAATAAGTGGATCAGGCGAAGCCACTTTCCCCGAAAGAGCTGTCCTAAGCGGCCAAAAAACCTCTCCCCTACTCCGGCCCTCCGCTAGCTTTGCCATCGAAGAACTTAAAACTTCCTGCCTAAAGTCTAATTCGGAAATACTCGAAAAAACCTCTTTGATTTTTGAAAGCGCAATTTCAGCATCTGGCAAGGATTGATCCTTCCATTTCAACAAATTAACCTCGTAATTCGGAAGTTCAAAAAAGAAATCGGTTTCGATAAAAAAATCCTCAAGAGTTTGCAGGCGCTCTTTCTCAATCTCGATAATTCGCAAAATAAAATCTCGAGGAGCTGAAATCTGGTGTTTTTCAAAAGACGGCCCTAGTAAATCCAAAATTTCTTCGTTGGTAAGTTTCCGCACGTATTGATTATTCATCCACCGTAATTTTTCTTCGTTAAAAATCGCCCCCGATTTTTGGACCCGGCCGATATCAAACAAACGCGCTAATTCTTTAAGTGAAAATATCTCATTACTTCCTTCCGGGTGCCAACCCAAAAGCGCTAAAAAATTCACAGTCGCCTCCGGCAAATATCCTTTTTCCCGGTAACTTAAAAGCGACGTTTCGGATTTCCGCTTCGAAAGTTTGCTTCTATCTGGAGCTAAAATTAAAGGAATATGCGCGTAAATCGGTGTTTCAAACCCAAGCGCTTTCTGAATTAAGAGTTGTTTTGGTGTATTTGAAATGTGGTCCTCTCCCCGAATAACATGGGTAATTCCCATCAAGGCATCATCAACCACCACCGCGAAATTATAAAGCGGGCTGTCTAAATTTTTTGCGATTACGATATCACCAAAAAGAGCAGCGTCAAACTTAACTCTCCCGCGAATCAAGTCCTTAAACTCGGCTTCAATCTCAGGAACAACAAAACGAATCACTTGTGGTTCTTTGCCTTTTGGCGGAGCTGTTATATCCCGGCAGTGTCCGTTATATTTTTGAGGCAAACCCTCTGCTGTCATTGCTTCTCGCTGAGCATCGAGTTCTTCTTTCGCGCAGTAGCACCAATACGCTTGCTTTTCGCTCAAAAGTTTCTCAAGATATTTTTTATAAATTCCAATTCTCTGGCTTTGGCGATACGGACCAAAATCACCTAGATCTTTTTTATGATTTTTAGGATCAGGTCCTTCGTCCCAATCTAAACCGAGCCAGCTTAGTAATTCGATAATTTCCTTTTCAAATTTTTCTTCCGATCTTTCCGTATCGGTATCTTCTATCCGCAAAATAAATTTCCCGCCTTGCCCGCGGGCAAAAAACCAATTAAAAAGAGCTGTTCTCGCGTTTCCTAAGTGCAATTGGCCGGTTGGAGACGGCGCGAAACGCACCCTTATTCCCTTTTTTGGACTTGGGCTCATAAAGCATATTTTAACATGCCCACCCTTTATTTTAAAGGGTAATTTAATGTGCGCCCCGTAGGAAATTAAGTATTTTCCGCAATAGTAATTATAACCCTAAAAATTCAAAGTTAATTTCATATTCCAGTAAAAGTTGGCTAATAGAGAAAATACTAGATTTTCTTTATTTCCTACGGGGCCAAAAAAAATCAAGACTCAAAACCCAGCAACGAAAAAATCTCCACCGCTATCTTCTCGGCCGCGTCCGGCTTTAAAAACCCGGCGGAAGCGCTACTCATTTTTTCAAGTAAAGAATGATTTCCTAAAATTTCCTTAAGTTGTCCCAAAAAAATTCCTGAAAGTAAATTTTCCTCTTCAATAATTATCCCGCCCCCAGCTTTAGTGAACTCCAAAGCATTAACTCTTTGGTGATCGTTTGCAGATTCATCTAACGGGATAAGAATCGCTGGTTTCCCGAAAGCGGCAATTTCAAAAATTGTTCCTCCTCCCGCCCGAGCCACCACGAGATCAGCGGCTATAAATGCTCCCTTTAGCTCCTTATTAAGATAAGGAATAGGATGATAGCGGTGTTCCAATTCTTCTTTAAGAGAAACTCCGAACATGGCAGCACGGGATAATTTCTTCACCTCAAAGAAATTTTCGGCGCCAGTTTGGTGCAAAACCTGAGTCTCCTTAGTAATTTTCTCAAGATTTCCGAGTATAAACTCATTAATTCGTTTTGACCCCTGGGATCCGCCTAAAATCAAAGTTAAAAACTCGCCTCCTTTAAAACCTAGTTCTTCCTTCGCTGCACTCTGAAGGTAGCGTTCGCCTAACAAATCTCCGCGTATTGGATTCCCAGTCCACGATACTTTTCTTGAATCAAAATAATTAGTTGCTCTTTCAAACCCAACCGCTACTTTTTTAGCGAATTTAGCAGACAAAATATTCGTCACCCCTGGAGCAGCATCTGATTCGTGAATTAGAATGGGAATTCGATAAAACCAACCAGCCAAAACAACCGGCAAAGCCCCGGATCCCCCTTTGGAAAAAATAACATCCGGCATAATCCAATAAACCTTCCACAAAGCCTGAAAAATACTTAGGAAAAATTTTGGCAAGTCAAAAATATTCGCTAAAGAAAAATATCTCCGTAACTTAGCAACCCACAAACTGTGCATTTGAACACCCTGAACATCAAATAAAACTGCGCTAAAAACATCCACTCGCCCCAAATAGTGGAATTCCAAATCGAAACCGGCTTTAAACGCCAACTTTTTTAAACCTTCGCAAACCGCCACTAATGGATAAATATGCCCCCCGCTTCCGCCCCCCGCTAAAAGAATTAATTTTTTATCTTTAGCCATAATTTAATTTCGGGTATACCCCGTAGGAAATTTAATATTTTTCGTAGTTGGCAGTACTAATCCTGAAATATTCAATAACATAAATGAGTTAAATTTACGGTTTTGGCTCAAAAATATTAAGTATTTTCTCGTCCCGTAGGAAATTGCCGGAAAAGTATTCTGTATATGGAAAGATAGCGTTTTTTGAAAACTATGTTGTATTTAAGTCCTTTTAAATTATTATGCATTTTGACGGCAAACGCTTTATTTCCTACGGGACTCTCCATTTCCTACCGGGTATACCTTGAAATATTACCAATAATTCCGCTCATAATTAAAAAAACCGCCAAAGCCGTACCTCCGTAACTAATAAAAGGCAAAGGAACCCCAGTAATCGGAATCAAGCCAGAAATCGCGCTAATGTTTACAATTGACTGGATCGCGATAACCGACGCAAAACCAATAATTAAAAGTTGCCCGAATTGATCACGCAAATTTCTCGACAGCCAAAAAATCCTAAAAACCAAAACGCCAAAAATTGCCACTAAGCTTCCGGCCCCAATAAAACCCAACTCCTCGCCAGCCACCGCAAAAATCGAATCATCAATAGGCGCGGGCAAATAATTGGTTTTAGTTTTTGACTCACCGAAACCCACACCGCCAATCCCTCCTGAACCCATTGCAATCAAAGCCTCGTTTAAATGATAACCTGAATTCTGCAAATCTTTCTCTCCCCTAAAAAATCCCACTACTCTATCTAATCGATACGGTGTGAAATATACAACGAGCGTCAGTCCGACAAGGCCAATTGCTCCAATTATTACAAGAAATTTCAACTTTGCCCCACTTAAGAAATAAACAATCAATCCCGCCCCAACTAAAATAACCACCATACTCGTAGCGGGCTGTAAAATCAAAAGCACAGCCATAAACCCCAAAATGATTATAAATGGCAAAAAACCTTCAGAAAAACTTTTGCCCCTCTGCATCCTAGGATTACTGAGCCAAGCCGCCAAATAAACCATAAAAGCCAATTTCAAAAGTTCCGCTGGCTGAAAAATCAGCGGCCCAAAATGCAGCCAACGAGTCGCACCCCCTCCCGCTACCCCGAATTTAGTAAAAACTAAAGCCAAAAGTCCGAGACAAAAAATTAAAAACGGCAAAGCAAACTTTTTTAGATATCCATAATTCAATTTATAAAAAACAAAAAAACCGATTACTCCCACTAAAAGCCCGTTGGCAAGTTGGTGTTTTAAATAGTAATAACTATCGTTAAATTTAATTTTGCCCAACTCAGAAGACGCGCTTGAAAGCATTACTAATCCAAATAAAGTCAGAATAAAAACCAACGCTAAAAAAAAGTAATCTGGGTGATGTCCGGATTTAGATTTAATTCCAAACATAAAATAAAAAATTAGTGGCGCAAAACTTGGCCGTTAAACACATTAGAAAATTCACCGTTCTTTACGGCTACTTGCCCATTTACAACAGTGAAAAGTACTTCGCTTCCTTTAAAGCCCGTCAAATCGGCAAAATAACCCGCTTTTACCACTCCCCTATTCTTTAGTCCTAACTTTCTCGCTGGTTCAAATGTTATTTTCTTAACCGCATCCTCAATCGTCATAATTTTATCGTCTTGAACCCAAGATAAAAACTTAGTGAAGGTTGACGTCGCCCTCTCGGGTTTAAGAGTTTTTATTTTCGCGTCCACCGGCAGGCTGGCGGCGTTTGAAGCTACAAACGACCTCTTTGATTGAATTGCTCGTCGGATTAAGTACTCGTTGGTGTTTGAATAAAAAATACTTCCTTGAAAATTAGTCGTTTCCATAAGCTTAAGAAGTGTTTCTTCGTAAGTTTTAAGTGAATAAAGTTTCTTTAGATCAACGAGAGAATAACCAACCAGAGAATTATTCCCCGGCGCCTGTGCCACGATAAACTCTTTAGGGTCAATCTTAGGCATGTCTTTTAAAATCTTGCCACGCAACCAAGAGTCTTGCAGGCTCATACTCATAACCTTAAGGTCGTCTTTCTGTGCCCAGCTCGGCAAAAAAGTATACAATTTTAAAATTCTAATTTTTGAAGGATACAAGCTGAAATGAAAATCGAGAGTCTCGGGCAATTGTTCAAATCTATTTAACGCTTGCTCGTATTCTTTTTCAAAATTTTGTAAAGGCAACAAATGACTAATAAATGTTTTGGCTCCTGTTTCGTTTGCAATTTTTACAGCCTCCTCGACAGACTGAATTAAATCGTACGTATCATTGCGAAGATGAGTGGCGTAAACTGCATCCGCTTCTTTAACAACTGAGGCTAAAAATTTTATTTCACTATATGGTGTCGCCCGATTCTGAACATAGCTTAGCGCAGTAGAAAATCCGAAAGCTCCGTCCCGAAGAGCCTGCTCCAACATTTTTGCAAAAATCTTGAGTTCGTTTTTTGTTAAATCTCTAGGAGCTCCTCCAATAATCGCCTGTCTAATTGTTGTATGCCCAACTAAGGTTGCGAAATTCACTCCCAACCGCCGCCTCTCTAATACCTTTAAAAATTCACTCACTGAGTGCCAATCCACGTTCACCTGTCGCGTATCGGTCCAATCTTCAATTGATTCCAAATTCCCATAAATCAGCGGAGCAAGCGATGCCCCGCATAAACCACCGACAATCGTTGTCACTCCCTGCTTTAAAAAATCGTCCTGAGAAGGATGTGAGAAAAGGCTTAAATAGTGATCAGACTCGGTATCGATATCAATAAATCCCGGAGATAAATAACAGCCCGCGCCCTCGATTATTTCATCAGCTTTCTTGCCGGGAAAACGCCCAATGGCCGCGATTTTTTCACCGCTTACGAAAACATCCAGCCGGTCCGGCAATTTTTGATCACTACCCAAAATCTGAACATTCCTAATTAATAAGGTCATTGCTCTCTCAAGTAATTATACCACGCTCCTACCCCAAAAAATAAGGAAGAACCTCTGGATCAATGAAAAACAGACAATTTCCCATTATTAACGATTAATTTCAATGTTCCACCTTGGTCAGTTCTAAAAATCTTGGCTCCAACCGTCGCCAATCGATCTAGAGCATCTTTAGTTGGGTGTCCGTATGTATTTTTTCCCACACTGATGACGGCGATTTTTGGTTCAACTGCCTTTAAAAAAACATTCCCTGACGAAAATTTTGAACCATGATGAGCCACCTTTAAAATATCAGCGTGAAGCGTTTCGGGTCGATATTTTTTTACCAAAAAATCCTCAATGTTTTTGCCGATATCGCCAGTCAAAAGCAACTTCACTCCCCTAGTTTCAACTAAACTTACAAAAGCGGTGTCGTTCAACTCCGCGCTCCCAAGCATCTCGGGAAGGGGGGCAAGAAAATTAATCCTGGAATCCTGATAAGAAATTTTATCGCTCGCTCCCAAAGTTATTATTGGAATTTTTAGCGCCTTGGTTTTAGCCAAAAATTCACGCCACTCCGGAATCTCTCCTTCGCGCCCGTTTACAATAAAAGCGCCGAAGCGATAACGATCTAAAAGATAATTAAAGCCGTTAAAATGATCCAATTGGGGATGAGAAATTATCGCCAAATCAATATATTTGCCCTTAGCCCCGCCCCTCTCGAGTGATTTAATAATTTTCGAGTCTGGACCGGCGTCAGTCAAAATTTTCACGCCCCCGGGAAAAATCACTAATGTGGCATCCCCTTGTCCGACGTCCAAAAAATCAATTTCCGAATGCTCCTGCGGCCGATTAAATAAAATCGCCACCCAAACGGTAAAGTTCAGGAATATCAAAGCCACTATAATTATCGAACTAAGACTGTCAAATTTTTTTGCCATAATTCTTATAAATTATAAACCCGATTAGCACTGCGTAATAAATCACAATAACCGAATAAGAAATAAAAGCTCCTCCAACAGGAATGCGGATCCAGGAAAAAATGCGAATAACTTCAACCTGATACCAAAGCAAAATCGAGGCAAATTTCGATACCAAAAATCCAAGCGGCATCAAAATTGACCCAAAAAAAGAAAGCAGAAATCCGAAAAACATCGTGAGCGGCACCACTTCCAAAATCAAAACATTAGCCAAAATCGAAGTCAGTGAAAATTGACCAAAACTCTGAATTAAAATCGGCGCCACAAAAAGTTGGGCGGAAAAAGTCGAAAGTGCGTTTTCCCTCCAGCCAAAAAAACTCGGAGCCCGTTTATCCAATCGAAAAATCATTTTCAAAATCGGCTCCAAATATAATATCCCCATTAAACTTAAGAAAGAAAACTGAAAACCGATATCGTAATGCAAAATAGATGGATTAACGAGCGCCATCACCAAAGCCGTTAAAGTGAGGATTCGAAAACCATCGTGCGGTCGGCCGATTTCGCGAGCGAGTAAAACCAAGAAACCCATAATGGCCGCCCTCACTACCGACGCCTCGGCGCCAACCATCAGCACGAAAAGCAAAATAATTCCTGCCGTCAAATAAAAAGTTTTTCGCCTCGAAATATATCGATTAAAAACGAAAAAGATCGCGGAAACCAATATAGCGATGTTATAACCCGAAAGAGCCACAATGTGTGTCGTTCCGCTTTGGCTCATTTGCGCCTTGAATTCAGACGTGAAATCTCCCCTAAATCCGAAAGTAATTCCGGAAATTAAAGCCGCCTCATCCTGATTGAGTAATTTTCTAAAAACCGCAATTTGTCCTTGTTTAAAATTTAAAAGTTTTTCCTTTATCCAAAATCCTTTATGTTTTTCGATTAAAGACGCGGATGGGAAAAATGAAATTGGGTTTAAATATGCTTCAGTCGGCGCCTCAATTATTCCTGAAAATCCAATCTTATCTCCATAATCGAATTTAGGTGAAAGTGGCGCGAGCACCGTGGCCTCGCCTTTAAGCGGTAGATCAAGCTTCACCTCAATCTTTTGAAATTTCTCGTTTAGCGCCGGTTCTCCACTTACCACTCCCGAAAAATTTAGCGCTTTGCCAAAAACAACATTCTGTCTTTCGGTTCCGAAATTGTAATAAAAATTATAATAAAAAAATCCCACTCCAAGTGAAATTAATAAAATAGCCGTAAACTTTAAAATCCGTAATAGCTTGGTCTTTGAAAACCAAACGTGGAACCCTACTAGGACAAAAACTAAAAACAGAATTTCAGTAACATAAAAACTCCAACCCGAACTGGCCGCGAAAATCCCAAAAAGAAAAGTGATTATTCCAGCTAAAAATGCCGTCCCTTTCGCCATTCTTCAATTTTTTTGTGGTCGCCGGACAAAAGAATTTTAGGCACTTCCCATTTTTTCTTTGATTTGGACGGAGTGAAAACAGAAGGTTGTGTGTAAACCGGATAAGAACCTTTTATTTCCTCAAGCGACTCAAATTTTCCCAAAAATCCCGGCAAGAATCGGCTTACGGCTTCAGTTAAAATCAAAGCTGGCAGCTCTCCTCCGGACAAAACATAATCCCCCATCGAAATTTCTTCATCAGCAACATAATCCGCCACTCGTTCATCCACCCCCTCATACCGTCCGCAAATCAAAATCAACCGATCATATTTCACCAATCTCTGCGCGACTTTTGAATCAAACTTCTTTCCCCGTATGCTAAAAAGAATCGTCCTCGTCTTTAACTTAACCTTTTTTCTTGATACTTGATACTTGATACTTGATACTGCCCGCTGAATCGGTTCGATCTTTATTGCCATCCCCGGCCCCCCTCCAAAAGGCCGATCATCAACACGTTTTCTCTTATCCAAAGAAAAATCCCTTAAATCATGGACTCGAACGTCAATTAACTTATTTTTTTGGGCGCGCCGGATTAAAGACTCGTTAAGATACGAGTCAAAAATATCTGGGAAAATCGTAATAATATCAAACCGAATGTTTTTCCTCTCCTTCTTTATTTTCATTTTGCTCAGATTTCGCTTCGGCTTCATCGTCTGTTTGATTTACTAAAGCCATTGCAATTGATTTCCTTAGCTCGTCAATATTCACATCGCTCGGCTTTTTAGCTCGAGGAATTTTATCGTCCGTTTTTAGTTCATTAAGAGAAAGGCGCGGCTCGCCCCCATCTTCGTGCTTCGACGCCGCTTCTTCCACTCCCTTTCTTGAAGGCCTCGCCAATCCCGGCCGCCGCAACTCCTCGCCTTTCGCTTTTTTAATCTCGCCCTTCGGAACCTCGAATTCAATTCCCATCCCCGCTAAATCTGAAAAATACTTATCTCCAGTTTCAGGGGCTTTTACCTTCACAACTTTAACTTTTGGAATTTCCCCCGCCTTAACTTTCGCCAAACACTCTCGGCAATAAATTGCCCTCCCCTCAGTCGGCACAAAGTTAATCTCGGTTGACTTTCCGCAAGAGGAACATCGGGCGGAAATTTTTTGTCCTTCGGGCAAAGCGTTCCCTGGTTTCTGTTCTGACGTTTCCTTGGTTGGAAAATCACCCATCATTCCACTCCAATCAGCAATCGCCTTTTCAACTTCCGCTTTAGGCATAGTATACATTCGTCTCGAAGTTTCGATTACTTTTTCCATCGTCACCGCGGAAGTTGGGACTTTGAATGGCGGCAAAGTTGCGGCCGAAAAAGGCCTCGAAGTCACTCCATCAACCATAAGCTTCAAATAAACCGAATAATTAGGTAAATTCACTATATCTTCCGGTAAAAATTCAGGAGAAAATTCCTGCTCTAAAAACTCGGCATCCAACGCTCCCACTCTAAAAATAATCATCGTTCCGCAGTTGCCAAAAACCGCGTCTCTAACCTTCGTAGAGACGTCTGTTACTAATTGCCCGATATACTGGTGGGCGATAATTAAATTCAGCCGATATTTTCGCGCCTCGGAAAGAATGCCTGCGAACGAATCGGTAGCAAAGTTTTGAAACTCATCAACATAAAGATAAAAATCAGTCCGATCTTCCTCTGGAATTCTCACCCTCTCCATCGCCGCGAGCTGAATTTTGGTAATAAGCATCGCTCCCAAAAGCGCCGAGTTGTCCTCCCCTATTCTTCCTTTTGAAACGTTCACCAAAAAAATTTTCCTCGTATTCATGATATCGAAAATATCAATCGTACTTCTCGCTTGCCCAACCACGTTTCTAATTAAATCCGTCGAAAGAAATTGCCCAACTTTATTTTGGATTGGCGCTATCGCTTCATTCCTAAATTGATCCCGCCACGCCTCAAACTCGTTCGTCCAAAAAGCCTTCACTACAGGATCTGTCACATTAAACAGAATTTTTTGGCGAAAATCTTTATCAACCAAAATTCGGTTAACACCTAAAAGCGTCGAATTCGGAGTTTCGAGAAGCGCCAAGATCGCATTATTCAAAATATATTCCATTCTAGCCGACCAAACATTCGCCCAAATTTTTGTAAAAATCGCCATCAACCCTGATGCCGCAAGGTGACGATATCTAGGGTCCGGAAGATCTAATGGATTAAAACCAATCGGATGGTTCATATCGGCGGGATTAAAATAAATCACGTCCTTGAGCCGCTCCTCCGGAATTTTGGCTAAAAGGCTTTCCACAAATTCTCCATGCGGGTCCACCACGCATACACCGTCGCCGTTAGTAATATCCTGCACCACCGCATTATGAAGCAACGCAGTTTTTCCAGTACCGGTTTTACCCATCACATACATATGCTGCCTCCTGTCCTTGCGCTTAATCCCAAAAAGTCGCTTCGTATTACGATAGTCTGTTCTGCCAAAATAAACTACGTCGCGTCGTGGTTCTACCATGTTGATGAAAATTATCCACCTCCATTATACCTCGAAAATCTTCCGCTTCAAAACATTGCTAGAAAAGCCCGATACCTATATAATTTCAAGAAGGGCTAAAGTAAGTTTCGGACATTCGGGTTGGCTGTGGGATCAATAATGTCTCTATTAATAGAGGCGATGTCCGAAAATACTTTCGCCCAGAACAATTATATGCCAAAAACCCTCGACCTCCTTTTCAATATTATTGTTTGGGCCGTTATCCCCTTAATTCTTTTTATCATTCTCTTGCTAACCAAGCGCACCTCAAGCGACCCGGACTTCGTCAAACAAGTCAAATCCATCAACTCGGGCTTCTGGGGTGGGATTACCTTAGTGGCTATTATTATTGTTTACAAAGTCGCAGGTTTTATCATAGGTGGCTTTCCTCATAACCCCATTTTCCAGGGCTTCGACCTTTGGATCACATTCGGAGCCAGTCTGGTCACTTTAATTCTCTTCGCGCTTAAACGTACCGTCGCTGGCAATAAAACCATCGGCTTGAGCGTTATGATTATCACCTCGCTATCTCTCTACTTTTTAATCGACTATCTCCTAATCCGCGAGAATAACTCCCTCCTGCTTTCAATAACCCTCGGCACCGCCTTCGGTGCCCTTCTCCACTTTGCCAGCTCACCAAAATCTCTCCGAGACTTTCTCGAAAGAACAAAGAAATAAAGTATCCTCGCCAACAACCGTATTTCAATTGTATTTCTACTGTATTTCAATCGCTTATCAATAATCATACCCTATTCTATTTTCTACTTACTACTTACTATTTTCTATCTTATTAGAACCTCTTCAAAAATTCTGTAAGCAATCCCACCGGCGCGCCGGTTGAACCCTTTGATAAAAATTCATTTTCAGTTGGCGTCATTCTTGGCGCCATATCAATATGCACCCAAGGTATCGCCATCTCCCCATTATTTGGTTTAATAAACTGCCACAAAAATATTGCGCCGCTTATCGCGCCTCCGTATCGATTTTTACCCATATTGGCTACATCGCCAAAAGTTCCCTTTATGTCTTCTTCATATTCCTCCCAGAGTGGCAAAGGCCAAACAAAATCCCCAACCGACTCTCCGGTCGCAACCAAGCACTCCTGAATTTTTTCACTGGTTGAAAAAATTGCGGAAGCTCTCTGCCCTAAAGCCGACATCGCCGAACCGGTTAAAGTCGCCACATCAACCACTAATCGCGGCCTATACTTTTTTGCGTATTCCAAAGCATCCGCCAAAATTATCCGCCCCTCGGCGTCTGTGTTTAGAACCTCGATTGTCTTACCGTTAATCGTAGTCAGCAAGTCGCCAGGATGATAACTTGAACCTGATGGCATATTCTCAACCGCCGGTACCAATCCCACGATATTTTTCTTAACCTTAAGCCGAGCCAAAGTCGCAATCGTGTGAATTACCACCGAACCGCCGGACATATCCATATGCATTTCATAAATCGAATTATCGGGCTTTAAATTCAAGCCCCCTGTATCAAACGTCACACCTTTCCCAACTAAAACCACCGGCTTCTCTCCGCGCGGGCCTTTCAAATATTCCATCACAATAAACTTCGGGCGCTCGGAAGATCCTCTGCCAACTCCCAAAATTCCTCCCATCTTAAGCTCGGCTAATGCATTCTCGTCTAATACAGTTACCTTCACGCCCCACTTTCGCCCCACCTCCATCGCCTCACTTGCCAACACCTGCGGTGTCATATCGCTCCCGGGCGTATTAGAAAGATTTCGCGCGTTATTAATTTCCTCACCAATTACCTCCCCCGCCCCTAAAGCTTCAGCCAGTCCATTTTGTTTTAAAACTAAAACCTCAATTGTCTGGACGAAAGACCACCCTTCCGCCTGCGGTGTTTTGTATTTAACAAATTCATAATTCGCCATTTGAAAATTCGTTGCCAAAACCTCGGCTAAGAGTTTTTGATTTTCCCGATTATCTTTGGCTAAAAAATCATTAAAATTCACCGCTAGGTCCCTAATTCTCTCGCGTCTAGCAACTGAAACTACGCGGCGAGCCGCTATTATCGCTCGCCGGTTATTAAACTTCGTCTTCTCGCCAATTCCAATTACTAAAACTTTAAGACCGGAAGGTAAGACAAGCGGATGGCTGTGCTCTTTTTTAACCGGAAAATTCTTTTGAAAATTAATTAAATATTTCTTATCGTCAGCCGATAAGAACTTAAAAAACTCGTGACGATCAATCCGATCTTCATCTTTTACCAAAAACACCGGAGCTACTCCCTTTGAAATTGTTTTGCTTAATTTTATTTCCATATTAATAAACTAAAAATCCTAAAAAATTTGAGATTAAAATTTTGCTTTTGAAACCATCATCGCAAAATACATCGAGAAAATCGAATTTCAAAACATTCGGGCTGGCTGTGGGATCATTAACGTCTATACAAATAGAGGCGATGTTTTGGAATTCGATTTGAGAGATCTCAAACGACACAACTAGTCAGCCATTCCTTATATTCCCGATTTAGGCGATGAAGCGCAAAAGAAGCAATACAAGGCGTTTTGTAACTATGAAGGCTGCGGACAATATCTTCGGCTTCCTGAACCTTCGAATCAATCGTTTTTACAATCATCGAAGTCTCGTCCGTCTCCCTCAACTCTCCATCCCCCCCTCCGTAAACCGACTGAATCGGAAAGATATTCACGCACCCTGCCGCTTTCTTTTTTACAAGTTGCCTGGCTATCCTAACCGCCTCTTCGTGATTTTTACACGTCACGTAAATAAAAACCATTAGACAAACCCCCTAAGATTAGCACTGGGGTAAAATTAGCGACCTTTACCCTCCCAAGTTTTCGGACCTAAACATTTTATTGCTAATAAAAGCTTAGACTGGAGATGTTTATCATTTATCTTAAATCACTTTTTTCCGAAAACTTGGGAGGGCTTACCCCTGTACTAATTAAGGAACCTGTTTGAATCCCCTAATTCCTTAATTAGTTCGGGGGCTCTCAATACAACGATACTAAAGAGCTTTCGTCACCATATTATAAGCACAATTACCAAAATATGACAAGTTTTAACCCTAAATTATTTCAGCGTTATAACACTCCTCGCAATATATAATTTCGGCCCTATCCGGCGCGTAAGTAGTCTCAAATTCACGAGGACAAGAATTATCACCGTGGAAATGTTTAGAGAAATTTTTATACGCTAATTGTGATTGGTGATTTGCGCTTTGCGCTCCAGCACACATACATTGGCGCTTATACCATTTCATAGGATTGCGCAGTTTCACTCTTTCGCTATGTCGACAGTTAAAACACAAACGTGGTATTGGAAGACTAAAACGTTTATAGAAATTTAATTCACGCTCGATAAGTCTAAAAGCGCGCTTGCAGGCAGCACACTGAATTGTTTCTTTTAAAATATTCACGGATATTTCATTTATATGATCTTGAATATTTTCGGACGCGAGGGTAGTCTCATATTCTTTTTGGTCTGGCTCCCTCCATTCGGCGCCAAAATCAACAACCTGAGCTACGGTCTTTGGGAAGTAATCAAAAGCAGAGCTTTCGTTATAAGCAAGAGGAGAAAGCTCTAAGGGGAAAAATTCCCCGTATTTATAAACCCTTCCATTTTTATCAACGTATGGCATTTCAGTCATTTGCTTTTTAATTTTAAGAACCATGGCCTCATATTCCTCTTTAGAATATCGCTTATTTAGAATACAATATTGTTTTTTTCTCAACCCAACACAACCAAAAAGATTAGACGAAGAATGACAAGACATTGAGTATTCAAGGTCGTTTACACCCGGCCAACAATCGAAACAAAATTTAAGATTCTTGCAATTTTCACCACAGCTTGAGCATTCATAGATCAATTCAGTATTGTTCCCCCAATTCGTGTAATCCCAGCAATCTTTGACACCCCTCGATAAATTTTGAGAGTAGCGAACGTTTTCCATCTCCAAAGCCTGATAGGAATAAAGCACATTTTTTGAGCGATAAACATACTCCCCGACTACGTTTGTGTTGAAAAATCCCCCGCTTACATACTTCCTTGGATATGCTAACCGAAAATTTTCAACCTTCCGCTTAATTTCGGCGAGGGATTGATATGACCCTAAATTAAATTCCTTAATCTTTTTTACATAGTCCTCTTTAGAATAAGGCTCATTAAAAATATGATACTTCTTATGGCGTAAGTTTATGCAACCAAAACAATGATCGCAATCAACACATGTCTTAAGAAACCACGACTCGCGGCAATTTGTTGAGTCAATATTAAAAAAAGAATTGTAGTTATGGCTGGTATTGAATTCTTCATAGGATAATTCAGATTGTTCACATTGATAAAAATCAACGCAGTCCTTCATGCCCAAAGCCGCCACCCCATACATACAATCAGTGTTTTCGTCCCCATTGAAGCAAAGATAGCAATTTTTAAAATAGCCCGCCATATTGCAATAGTCGCTGTTTACCATTTGTTGAACCGAGCGAGATGGCCAGGGAACAGCCCGCATTAACTCCTTAAATTGCTCGAAAAAAGGTACGGAAAAGTCGTACTCTCGGCCATATTCCATTGGATCCCAGTTATCCGACCACCAATAATCATGATCATAGATTTTTATTGGAGATTTTTCTGGATAAGTGGAAAATACCTCCTTCCCGGCTAAAGCTTCTTTTTTACGGAATAAATTTCTTTCCGCCCAAAATATGTGCCGGCGAATCGCTCGGCACTCCGGGCACCACGTAGGCGCCGGCACTTCCACCTTCTTGTAAAACGCAAAATCATCCGATTCGATGACGAAATTTTGCTTACAATTCTGGCAAGTTCTGGTTTCGGTATCCATTAACCAATGTTAAAACAGCTCCGGATATTTTTCCAGTTAACCTTTAAATTTACTTGAGGAAAAGTGTTTTAAAAACATTCGGGTTGGCGGTGGGATCAATAATTTCTTTACAAATAAAGGCGATGTTTTTAAAACACTTTCTACTCACGAAATAACCTAAACATCACGTTCCACTTCCCAAACCTCTCGTCCTATATATCCATTCACCCATTCCAAATCTTTAAGCAATTTCTCCTCTCTCATTTTTTCCTCAACTGCCAGCTCTTTAGTCATCTTTGCTCTCCTCACTAAAGCCAACTCGCCTTCAATATCTTTTCTCAAAAGCAGAAATCCTCTCCTAATTGATTCTTCGGCCTCCTTTATCTCGCGCATTAACTTTGCCTTTTTAATCCGATGGTGATAGCTGTGGTAAAAAACGAAAACCAGTCCCGCCAAAAGCGCCGCGATAAGGATTAGTAAGAAAACCAAATACAAATTTTCATAACTAATTCTCTTCCCGCCGAACTGCGCCGCCGTTCTCCCCACCTCTAAATCCAGTTTCGAACTCGGAGGGCTCAACTCCTCCCCAAATTTAAGCTGGGTCCAAACAACGTATTTGCCGGGATCTAAAAATTCCGGCAGCGAATAAAACCACTCGCCATTTTTATCCGTCTTTATGGTATGACTGAGTGCCGCGCCTCCTTGCTCGTTTTGGATGTAAACGATCACCTGGGCTCCTGGCGCTCCTGATCTCCCGCCGATATACAAGATTTCATCATTTGAAATCAAATTTGGGAATAAGGTCACCATCGGCGGATCAATTGGCAAGCGCAAATCTTGAGCCGCTTGCGCCTGCAAACTTAATCCAATCAAAGCCAATCCGGAAACAACGATGGCTAAAATCAAAATTAAACCTTTGCCGTCGCTTGAGCTATATTCCTTTTGCTTTTCCTTAAGTTCTTGAATTTTCGGCGCGACCGTTGGATGGCTTAAAGCTCCCTCTTCTAAATGTTTTTCAACCTGCCGGTGCCAAAACCAAACCAATCTCCCCAAATAACCCAAACTGATAAGCGCGATCACTCCGAAAATCCAAATGTAGATCCACGGTAGAACAAAAATTCCTTTTATATTCAGCCCCTTTCCTTCCACAATCTCAAAAATTGCCGTGGTAATAGTGAGCCTAACTGAAGATTGAGTAAAATTGAGCGCGTGGTCATAAGCCCTAACCACCACATCATACCTGCCTAAATCCAGTTGCCGTGAGTAGGGCGATGTTGCCTCGACAAAAAAAGGCGTTTCATTCCCGCTATTTATTGTGCCCACGCTGGGTTTATCCAGCGGAATTATTTTTAGTTCAAAGTGATCGATTCCTGAAACCGCATCTGTTGTGTCAAAAGAAATAATCGGAAAATGATTTGAAGTTTTTTCACTAGGAGAAATATTGATGGAAAAAGACGCCGGAGGAGTGTTGTCCACATTAATCGCGTAATGGCTCACTCCACCCCAAACTCCGTCCCGAAGAGCCTTAATATGAAAATAATAAGTCCCGTCCGCCAAGTTTTTATAAGTTACGCCATTCCGCATTCCCTCCGAAATATCATCGGAGGTATCAACGGGCACATCATTTAAAACATAACTAAAACCTTGGGCGCCGGGAGGTGAGTCCCAACTAAACGTTGCGTTTTTTTCAACATACCATTTCTGCTGGTCGGGGTGAGTTGGCGAGGTTACAATCGGCCCGCCCGGCGGGGGCAAAGCCAAAGTATAAATACCGCTTGTTCTCTGCCCCAAAACGTCAGTTCCCCTGCCGTCATTTAAAAGCACCCGTGAAGTATCGAGCACTTTAAGGATTGCCATCCCCGTGCTCTTCACTCTGAATGTTACAGTCGAAATTAAACCGCTTTCAGTATTAATTCCCGGACTCGGAATCGTTCCCCGAAATTTCAAATTCCCGCTCTCATTCGAATAAGTCGGTTGATTAACCCAAATCTGAATTAAAGATTTCCCGGCCGTGGGAGAAACCACCTGCAACTTATCTGTCGGGAAACTTAAATTTGCTTCAATGGCATTTATCGGCTGCCCCCCGGTGTTCACATAAACAGAAACCGTAAATGTGCTCCCAACTGTAAATGTTCCGGAGACTGGTCCGACAAAAATTGAAGCGCTACTCACCGCGAGAACCGGCGTTCCGCTAAAAAACAAAGCAAAACTTGCGCCACAAATTAAAACCAAACTAGCGGCAGATAGTCTTCTAACCATTACTCCTATTATTATAAACTTTTCTGCGAATTAATCTGTTTATAACCAATATCGCCGCCAAAACTATCACAAACCATAAAAGGAAATAAGACTTCACGAGCGCGCCCCAATCATAAATTGTTCTTTGCGTCACATTGCCGGCGTTATCAATAGCCTTAATTTCAACCGCCCATGTTCTAAGCGGCAAAGCTGACGGATTTTGCGCCTTCTGAAATTCGCCCCACCAAAACCATCTCATTTCGCGATATAAAATCTCCTTTACTCCTGAAACATCATCTTTGATTAAAAAACTTAAAAGCTTTCTCCCTGAGGTGATTGGATCTTTAGTTAAATTCAAAATAACAATCTCCGGTGGCTTAATATCATTAAATTCAATTTTATGTGGAATCGTTCCGACTGCTTCTCCGATTTTAATGTCGATTGATTTAAAACCCGGCACCACTTTCGTTCCCTTGCCATCAGCTAAATAAACCTTCGGCTCTGAAAAATTCAAAGTCTCGTTGCCAGACCGAAGCGCTTTAAAATTAATAATTGAAATAATTCCGCCTCGACCGGAAAATGGCTTTAAACTCGCCCCGGCAAATTTAATTGACCCGCCTTCAAAAACCTGCGGCTCCTCTCTCTGAACATCAATGATTGAGTTAGCGCTATTAAACCCAATCACCTGCAAGTTATCAGTTGGATACTTAAGAACAAACGAATAAGCGTTCAAAGGTTGGTCGGAATCAATCAGAATTTCCACCGAAAATTCATCTCCAACTGAAACCCCGTCGATGGGTCCTTTAAAATATAAACCCGTGGCCGCCTCAGCCGCTACCAGCGGCACACTAATAGACACGAATAAGAAACAAATTAACGCTAAGAATTTTTTAGACATAGTTTTCTATCATTTGTAAAAATAAACCTTTTTATATAAAGCCGAACTGAAGAAAAATTAACAAGATACCCTAACTCATAATCACTATTTCTTAAGTAGTCATATAACTGATTGACTAAATGGGACGGTAAATTTGGCGACGCTTTAACCTCTAAAATAATTTTATTATCGATTGTAAAATCCGGTCTATACATACCAAGTATTTTACCGGTTTTAGGAGAAAATATCTTAATCGATTTCTCCTGTTCAAAATCTATACCTCTCAAATTAAATTCCTCCGCCAAAGCTTTTTGATACACCGATTCCTTATGACCACTCCCAAGCCCCTTCCTCACGTCCATTACTGCTCCTTGAATCTTATAACTTAAATCCTTATGTAGTAATTCTTTTTTCATTAGTTTTTAGTGTTTTTTCGTTTTCACTTCGTCCAATTTCGTGTGGCTAGTAAATAAATTTGCTTTGCAAATTTATTTACTAGCCAGTCCAATAGAACATCATCACCGAAACATCGGGGAAATCGACTATTCCATTATCATTAAAATCATAACGGCTAATCTCATTTCCCGTTCGGTCGTAGTAATAAAGCAAAATTGAAAGATCAACCAAATCCACCAAACAGTCGCCGTTTAAATCAACTTTTTGCAAAGTAATATCGTCGCATGGAGATATGGGCTTTTTTATTTCCGGCTTAATCAATTGCGGCAGCTTCAACGCCGGAAAAATCAATCCCCCGCCTCCAACGATAATTTTTGTCTCTCCCCCGCTCGACGGAGTAGACGTCGTCGCTGCTACCCCCGCCAAAGTTGGGTAGTTGCTATATCCGTCCAACACGGTACTCGATGAATAAATCATTCTAAAATACCAATTTGAAGTGGTATCAGCCGAATTGCTTTTTATCGCCCAATCCCACTCCGCTTTTTGTCCGGAAACAAAACTGGTCGGCGAAGAAACTGTCGGGTTTGATTCGCTGTAAGATTCCGCTACATTTGAATCGCTAAGCACGGTCGTCGCAATATTCGCCCCGTTCGCCACGCTTGGATTATCATAAAAAACCCACGCAGTTGTTGTCCCCAAATCAGCAAAACCGCTTGAGGAAGAATTTGAAAATTGAAGTTTAAAAGTAAGTCCGGAAGCCATATTCGCTCCGGCGCTCAAATTCATTCGCAAACGCAAAACCGAACCCGAGGCCGGAACATCTATGCTTGTATTTTCTCCGGCCAGCGCGGAGGTCGGCGTAAGGCCGTCATTATTCTCATACCAACGGTAAACGTTCTGTGTTAAAGCCGCCGCCGACTGCACATCAACAGTGGTGGTAACATTCGTCGCTCCAAACACCAAAAAAATTCCAGAAGCAAAAACTACTGAAACAGTTAAAAAAATAACGGAAAAATAAACCCCCACACCATAACGAGGAATTTTCAAGCCAGACACCGAGCGAGTTAATTTCTGCCACTTATTCCTCCAGCTCATCTTGAGTAATTTCACAAAAATTAGAACCCCGCTTTTCCTCGCTCGACATCGGGGTAAACCCATTTCATCCTTACCCCCGAACTAATTAAGGAACTTTCACTCGAATTCCTAATTCCTTAATTAGTACAGGGGCTTACCTTCTATTTCTTACCCTCCTTCGAATATAGAAAATTAAAAAAATTAAAACTAACAAAACTCCAGCGCCATAATATTCTTTATTCGCCTTGATATTATTCCAAATTTTAAAAAGCGGCCCCGAAAGAGATCCCGCTTGAAGAACACTAAAAACAGTTTTTGTCGTCCCAATTACGCTTCCACCCTTGCTAATTGTGACCGACCCCCAATAAGACCCCATACCCAAATGCAAATCAATCGGGAACTCCACAATTTCTTCCTTCGTGGTAAACGGTGGAATTTCTGGAAAATCTTTATTCTTCTGGATATAAGCGAGCCTCACTGCGCCAAACTGATCAAATAATTCGTACGTCGCTCCGTCTACGGTTTCGGGAACATTCCCTTCGTTATTGAACCTCACACTTACCCGTGGAGACCATCCCTCTTCAATATCCAAAAGTTTAACCAATGGAATACTGAATTTCCGGAAAATGCCCTCTCCAATTTGAATATCCACCGTAACCTCTACTCCCAAGGCGATTGAAACTTGCCCTGTTATATCCGGCACGCCCTCAAAAGTTAAAGTTCCGCTATAAATCGCGAGTCCCGCGTCTTTCGGAACGGTAAAAACTATCTCCACCGGAAACTGCCGCACTCCTTTTGGAATTACAATCTCCTTACCTCCATTGATTAAAAACCAATCTTTTATACTTTTATTAATTTCCAGCTTGCCTCTAATCTTTAAATCTTGATCGGCAATATCTCTAACTAAATAAATGATCTGCGAATACCTCGCTCCTTTTACCATATGCACCGCCCTAAAAACCGGCGGAGAAACTCCAAAAGCCGCGCGCGCTGTTAAAACATCACCGCCAAAAACAACCGCTCCAGCTAAAAATAATGCCCCTAACGCCCAAAAATGTCCTCTCATTGCTTTCATAAATTATATAACCTTTGCCCGCGAAAAACAAAAAAGAGCCCTACTTACAGCTCCATTTATAAATCTCCTGCTTAATCCTTAAAAATACGAAATTGGGGATTAATTTGCCACGTCCACATAAGAAGCCGTAAATAGGTTCACTCCAGCGTAAGTTCCGGTGGCTTTACCAGCCGGAATAGTTATTCCCCAAAAAACTGCCCTGCTCACGTTGGTCGTGCTAGTTGGAGTCACCATAGTTGTTCCTGAAATAGTGGTAGCAGTTTCAGAGAGAGCCGTATCCCCAGTGCCGTAGGTGAATGTTGAAGTCGCGTATTTCTGGCTAGAGGTAGCAATCGAATCCGTTCCCTTCGTTAAAGTCGATTGAGCGCTAACTTTTATTGTGGTAGTCGAATTACCCGCGTTAGTCGATGTGGTCACCTGATTAGTCGCCCCAGTATTAGTATTAGCCGTCACTGTCCCATAATTTACGGAAGAAGTCGTAATGTTAATCGCCGTAGTAACGTTCATTTCTCTCCCGGGAGCTGTATCCTCTGAACCGGTCGCATTGTTCGCGTCTTTAAAAATCACTGTTGCCAGCCAAATTTGCGCGGGATAAGTTGAAGTCGCCGTGCTGGTGGGCACAGTTGAATCAGCGAAATACCAAATATCAACGCTCGAAGTGGTATTCACGGAAGTACCCGAACCCGTACAAGTCGAAGATGCTGTAAACGCAGTCACTCGATAGCAACTCCGGTTATCCGATGTGGTAAGACAGGTTGATGATGTGTACCCTGACCGATACACTAAAATTGTAGTCGTTCCGTTTTGAATATCAGCGCATCCGTTATTATCAGTAATTAGCGCGTTCACATAAACCGTTGTGGTTGTATTCGCGGTTAAAGTAATATCCAAATTATTATTCAAAGCCACCGCCGAAACCGTCGGCGCCGCGTTTCCGACTACAACCGAGGTCGTCGCTGTTACTGTCCCTCCAGCCCCAAAAACCGTAGATGGCATCATGACAAACATGCTATCCAAAATCGCGAAAGCGCTAAACCCCAAAAACAGGATTATCGCCAAAATCCCCAAATAACTCAAAACTTCCGATTGTTTAGATTCCATTCTTTATAACTAAATTATACAACAATACCGCGAAACAAAACTGTGGATAAGCTCGGAGAATAACTAATTCGGGGAAATTTCGATTATCTCGTTCACATCCAAAGGCGCGCTCCAAATAGTAGAGGTAACATCTTTAGGCCCGGTAAAATCTAACTGTCCTCCCAGCACACTTACTTTTCGATTAGCAACAAAACCGGCATTATTTGAAACTTTTGTCGGTAAAGCCGTAGTTTTATTCCATAAACCAAGAGACCCACCGCTGCCAACTCGTGTAAACCAAACATCCTGCAGGGCATTAATTCCCAAACTAGCACCGCCAAAAATGTAAATAAAGTTTCCCAAAGACGCCGCGTAAAAATTAGCTAATCCCGACTTAATTGGCAAAAAAGCCGCGCTAATCCACTGACCCAAACTTCCGTCGCTGTTAACTTTAGCGTAAAAATTGGTCCCTACCGGAAAACCAGCATCATTCCCTCCTCCCATCGCATAAATATAGCCATTACTATAAACAGAGCTATGATTACTAAGCGGCACCGGTAAAGAACTAGTTTCCCGCCACCCTCCTAATGTCCCGTCCCCATTCACTCGCGCGTAAAGTACCTTATTCGTCTGAACATTGATTTGGTTTCGAAGATCTCCTTGAATATTTTTACCTCCAATCACATAAACATAACCGTTGAGATATATCACCTCGTGATCCTCGGTCGGAACGGGCAAGGGAGTTGAGCTCATCCACGGTCCTAAAGATCGATCGGGATTAATCCGACTATACCAAACCGAACTCGTCGCGTGATTAACCCAAGTCTCACCCCCTAAAACATAAATAAAACCATTCGCCGTAAAAGCGGCTGCGTCGTAATTAGCTTCTCCGGGGAGACTTTCTGTTTCTATCCAATTTCCAAAATTACTCTCGGAATCAACCTGAGCGTAATAAACCGTCGAGGTAACCGCTCCATCAAAAGCCCAGCCGATTGTTCCCCCTAAAACATAAGCATAGCCATTCACGAAAACCATTGAGAAACGTTCCCTCGGCGTAGGAAAACTGCCCGTCTCGATCCACGCCCCAACTTTTCCCGTATTTATATCTAACAAATACGCGCCCTTAGTTTTACCCCCACCCGAGACATCAGAGAGAGCCACCAAGTTCTTGCTGAAAATCGCCTGCCCGACAAAAACCACGCCGGCCAAAAGAAACGCGCCAAAAACCAAAAACTTCGGATTTCTAAAATTTTTCATAAACCCAGTTTACCACACATTCACTTGCCGCCTGTGGATATTCTACCCGCCCAATAAGAAAACAATTTCCCGCTAGCGGAGGGTTTACCTCTGTACTAATTGAGGAACCTGTTTGAATTCCCTAATTCCTTAATTAGTTCGGGGGTTTATCCCCACACTAAACGAGAAACGGCATTCTGCCGGAAACTAATTTCCCGTTATGGTGTCGGGGTTTATTTAAGGCGTAAAACTCGCGGTAAAAGTGTTCACCCCGTTATAAGTGCCAGTCGTAACCCCGGTTGGAATTGTCAAGCCCCAAAAAGTATCCCGGCGAGTTAATCCGCTATTAATCAAAGAATAGTAAACGCTAGATGTTGGAGTGCTATCAGGAACACCACCAATTAAATATAGATACCCATTACTAGCCAATCCCCCCGCCGAAACATACCCGGAATCCACTGGTAAATAAGCAGCGTCCCCCCAAGAATCAATCGTTCCATCAGAATTTATTGGAGCATAAACCGTGGAACTACTCCAACCAAATTCATATAAGTAGCCACCATTAATTGCCGACATGTGCGAAGCTTTAGATTTCGGCAAAGCAGTCGTGTTAGCCCAAGAGCCCAGCGTACCATTAGAGTTGATCGGCG
>ERZ1292629.477-Hain-H43-01um-R1-477-length-43510-cov-13_pt2 | contig 39424 bp, 46 predicted proteins | sample MGYA00564399_ERZ1292629 | MGnify/ENA primary metagenome ERZ1292629 (study PRJEB36523, sample SAMEA6512636) | groundwater metagenome | collected 2019-01-08 | study: AquaDiva: Metagenomics assemblies of 32 groundwater samples
TTGTTTTTTGGCGCCGCAAATGATAAAACACTTGCGGCATTCAGCCCCGAAGTCGGATTCCAAATTTTAGATTAAATTCAAAATTATAAATTTATGTTATAATTTCAACAATGGTTACAATAACTATTCCAAAAAATTTAACAGAAAAAGGAGCACTTGTTGTTGTTCCGCAAAAAGAATACGATGAATTAAAAAGTATTTATAATTCAATTGATAAAGACCAGCTTTGGTTTTGGACAAAAGAATGGCAAAAAAAAGAACGAGAAGCTGACATTGCTATAAAGAATGGTAAAGTTAGTGGTCCTTATAAAAATTGGAAAGAATTAAAAAAAGCGCTAGATAAATTAAAAAAATAGTTGGGTTGAATGAAAATTATATTAACTGACCCATTCAAGAAAGATTACGAAAAATTGCCGAAACAAATTCAGATTAGAACAGACAAGCAATTAAAATTTCTTTCAGAAAATCCATATCATCCCTCATTGGACACAAAGAAAATTCACGGGGTAATCGACATTTGGGAAGGAAGAATTAGCAAGGATTATCGATTTACATTCAAAATTACAGGCGATAAATTTATTATCAGGCGAATTGGTCTTCACTCAATCACAAAAAGTCCATAAAAAAATATTTTACATAAAAACGAGTTAAGCGAAATATATTACCAAATTAAATTTATCGTTAAATTAAAAACATGAAGCCATCTTACAAAGAAATAACAGAGATAAACCCACGATTGAAAAATCGCTCAAAAGAGGAAGTTGAAAGATTATTAGACATTATAATTAGCAAAGGATACTCTTGGGATGATAAGAAAAAATATTTTTATCACGAAAAAATTGGAATGCATATAAGAACACAAGGATTAGATCTCTTCGATCCAAAAAGATTTGAGAATGTATTTCAAGTATGGTCTAATTCAGAATATGCAGAAGCAGCTATAAAAGCACATACACATATTCCAAAACTTTTAATAATATTTATAATTGATTTAATTTTTGGTTGGATTTTTATTCCTCTTAAAATATGGATAGTTAGTTTAATTTTTATAGCACTTATAATTCATTTAAAAATTGTTGCTTTTAAAAATATCAGAAAAAAATTGCATCATAACTTTTAACTTTTGAATTTTTATAGTGTGTTATAATTAAAATATAGCCGATTTAGGCGGTTATTTTTGTTATTTCAAAAAAAATGAGCGACTATAAAGCAGAACACATTCAGGTTTTAGAAGGGATTGAAGCGGTTAGGAAAAGGCCGGGTATGTATATTGGTTCAACTGGCGCTGATGGATTACAACATCTGGTTTTTGAAATTGTTGGAAATGCGGTTGATGAAGCAATCGCCGGTTATGCAAAAAATATTAATGTAAAACTTTTAAAAGGAGGCAAAATTTTTGTTTCTGATGACGGCAGAGGAATTCCCGTTGACATACACTTAAAAACAAAAAAAACCGCGCTCGAAACGGTTTTAACTCTTTTGCATGCAGGTGGAAAATTTTCTCATAAAGTTTATAAAGTGGCTGGCGGTCTTCATGGCGTAGGATTATCAGTTGTCAACGCGCTATCAAAAAAACTTAGAGCAGTGGTTTATAGAGACGGCTTTGAATGGACACAAGAGTACGAACGCGGAATTCCACAAACAAAAATTGAACAAGGCAAAAAAAGTTCCAAAACCGGAACTACTATAATTTTTGAACCTGACCAACAAATTTTCACTGAAAAAATAGATTACGATAGAAACAAAATTTTAGATTATTTAAGACATCAAGCTTTTTTGACTCCGGGATTAAGAATAAATTTTTATGACGAAAGAGAGGACTCTGTATTTGGTTATGGATTTTATTTTGAAACAGGATTAAATAGTTTTTTTAAACATATCACTATAAACAAAAAACTTATATCAGCTCCAATTTACTTTTCACACAAAGAAGAAAAAGGCGAAATTGAAATAATTTTTGGATATACAGTTAATCAAGAAAATACAGAACTTGCTTTTGTTAACAACATTCAAAACCCAGAGGGCGGAACGCACTTAAATGGATTCAAATCTGGATTGCTAAAAATATTTAACGATTTTGGAAAAAGCGCAAATATTATCAAAGAAAAATCTTCGTTGATAGCAGACGACCTAAAAAGCGGGTTTGTTGGAATTATTTCACTAAAAATCGCCGAACCGCAATTTGAAGGACAGACAAAAGCTAAACTCGGAAATCCAGAAGTTAGATATTTTGTTGAAAGTAATTTAACCAATTTTCTAAAAGAATATTTTGGAAAAAATCCAAACGAAGTAAAAGCGCTCCTACAAAGAGTGTTGTTGAATTTTGAAGTAAGGAAAGCAACAAAATCAGCAAAAGAAGCTGTTTTCAAAAAAAGATTATCCCCTACCCTTACGCTTTCAGGAAAATTAGCTGACTGCTCAAATAGAGATGTGTCAAAAAGAGAATTATTTATAGTTGAAGGAGATTCTGCTGGAGGCTCTATGAAATCGGGCAGAGACAGAAGCACGCAAGCCGTTTTGCCTTTGCGAGGAAAAATTTTGAATGTTGAAAAAGCAACATTAGATAAAATTCTAAAATCAGAAGAAATTAAAAATTTGATTATCGCGATGGGTTCTGGCGTTGGCAAAGATTTTAATTTAGAAAATTTAAGATATTCAAAAATAATAATAGCGACTGATAGCGATATTGATGGCTCGCATATACGAACATTGCTTTTAACTCTTTTTCACAGATATTTTAAAACAATGATTGAACAAGATTTTCTTTACGCCGCAACTCCTCCTTTATATAAAATAACCGAAGGCAAAAAAGTTGACTATGCGTTTTCTGATATAGAACGAAACAAAATCTTGAAAAAAACTACTAAAACAACAGATGTTCAAAGATATAAGGGTTTAGGCGAAATGAATCCAGAAGAACTTTGGGAAACAACTTTAAACCCAGAAAATAGAGTTTTAAAAAGAATTACAATTGAAAATTCAGAGGAAGCAAGCAGGCTTTTTAATGTATTAATGGGGGCTGAGGTTGAGCCCAGAAGGCGATTTATAGAAACATATGCTAAGGAAGTCAAAAACTTGGATATATAATAATTTTCATTTAGTGTCAGGTCTTGCTTTGGGTGATTTATTTTTTTACTGGTCTCTTATTAAAGAATGGGTTCTTGTATTATTTTTTATAATTTTCTTTTTATTAAATCTTTATTTTTTAAAGGGAGCAAAACTTACGCTTTCAACATTTTTGGCTCCCCTTCCATTCTTATTAGCTCAACCATTTTTTAATTTAAGCATTCCTGTTTTAACTTTGATTTGGCTAATTGCTTTAATTTTATTATGGAAAAAAGAAAAGATTTTCTGGCTTTCGTACATATTTTTAATTTTACTAATTTCTCAGTTTGTATTAGGTAGCGCTATTTTATCATCATTTTTTGTAATGCTCGCGGTATTTTTGCTCAGCTTTTTGATAATGTTTATTATTTTTAATGAAACTCCACCAAACGCCTTTGTGAAAAGCTTTATTGTTTCAGAATTTGTTTGGCTTTTTTATTTTTTGCCAATAGGGTTTATAATAAGAGCGGTTATCAATTTTATTATTTTATACATTATTCTTTTTCGTCCAATTAATTTGGATTTTGCTAAAAAAGCAAATAAAAAGATAAAATCAAAATGAAAATAGAAAAATCAAACGCGTCATTTTTCGAACCAAAATCATTTGATATTGTTCCATATGTTATTGAAAAAACACAATTTGGCGAAAGAGCTTACGATATTTATTCAAGATTATTAAAAGACAGAATAATTTTTTTAAGTGGTCCAATAATTGACCCGATTGCAAATGCTGTAATTGCTCAACTTTTATTTTTAGAACATGAAGACCCAGAAAAAGATATTCATTTTTACATTAACTCCCCCGGAGGTTCTGTTATGGCGGCATTGGCGATTTATGACACAATTCAATTTATCAAACCAGATGTTTCAACAATTGGAATTGGAATGACAGCGTCAGCCGCAGCGCTTCTTTTGGCGTCAGGCGCCAAAGGAAAAAGAATGGCGCTCCCAAATACAGAAATTTTGCTTCACCAAATTATGGGTGAAGCTGGAGGTCAAGCTATTGAAATTGAAATAACAGCAAGGCAAATTATAAAAATAAAAGAACGAGTGAATAAAATTTTAGCTAAACACACAGGAAAAACTTTTGAAGATATCGGTAAAGACACAGACAGGGATTTTTATTTATCAGCCGAAGAAGCAAAAGAATACGGGGTTATTGATAAAGTAATTGAAGCCAAAAAATAAAATGCTAAAACAATTCCTTTTTAAATAATACGCTTTTTACGAGTTTATTATCTATAAATTTCATGAGTGCCGACTGAATGAAAATAAATTATATCGCTTTCTGTGAATTCAAAAACAATTCTGTATTTATCGGTTATACTAAACGACCAAAATTCATATAATCTACCGTGAAGTTTATGCGTATTTAATATCGGATTAAATGGATTTTTACGAAATAGTTTCTCTTTTTTCTCCGCAATCAACTTAATCTTATAAGGCAATTTTTTATATTCTTTTTCAAATTTAGATGAATAAATAATTTTCATTCAACTTTCCAATTTTATCGTAAATCTTTTAACGATTTTAAAATTTTACATTTGCCATTTAAAATATCTTGCTGACTTTTTCTCAAATTTTGTAAAATTTTTTCTTCTTCCCATAATCTTAAAAGGTCTCTAAAAAATTCGCTCTTTGTGGCATATTGCCCAGTTTTAACTTCCCTTTCAACCACATCCGCTAATTTTTCCGGAAGTGAAATATTTATAACTTGTCTCATTTTAAAACATTGAAAATAACTTGTTATTTTCAGAGCCAAAAATGATAAAGCATAAAATAATTAATTATTTTATGCGCCGAAAAATATATTTTTGGGCATCATTTTTGGCAATTTAATTTGTGTAATACTTTGTATTACAATTTTATAGCACTTTTAAAATTTTGTCAATACTTTGCGTTATACAAAATGCTAAAACAGCTCTTTTTTAAATAGCGCGCTTTTTACGAGTTTATCGGCTTCTTTATTTTGTTCGCGAGGAACAATTTTGATTTTTAGATTTGGTAAATCAATTTTTAAATTCCAGTATTGAATAAATAATGGCGCGAGTTCTTTGTCTTTAATTTTGTATTTCCCCAAAAGTTGATTACCGACAAGCTCGCTGTCTAAATGTAAAATTATTTCAGATGTTTTAATGTCAAAATTTCGCAGTTTGCTGCGAAATTTTGACGTGAAGCATTTCAAATCTTTGTCAATAATGCTACGCATCCTATTATGAGAAGCTTCACGTTTCTCTTTCCCAATTAAAAGTCTCAATTTTTTCAACCCAAAAATAACAGCTTTATATTCAGCCTGATTATTCGTGCAATCCCCTATTCTTTCTGCGTATTCCTTTATTTTCCCACTATATCTAATAACAACTCCAATAGCCCCTTGTCCGGGATTATCAATTGCACCTCCATCTGTATAAATTTCAATTTTCATTGTATAATTTTAGCAGAAATCCTATACAATAGGAGTTCTCGCAATGACCACGAAAGAAACGCTAGAAAAGATTTGTGAACAAATCAATTTCGGAACATGCACATTCTACGAAGATGCGCGGAAAGTACTGAAAGCGCCGAATATAAGGATTAACTTACCCGTACATCCATTTGGTTCAAATTCGTGGCTTCGCTTCACCCAAAACTGGGAATGCGAAGTGTACATCAACGGAAATCTCGTCGGAAAATTGAAAAGTACCTGCTGCGCCAAAGCAGGCTGGATTAGCTGGGAAATCTCCAAAAACCTGCCAACCCAAAGCTGATATGACACACCATCATATCAGCTTTTTTCTTTGCATTATTATTTTAGCTCGTAGCACTAAGGAGGCTATGTAATGTCTAACTATGTAATATCTAACCCAAAAGTTGTAATTTGTGTTGATAGGGCATTAGAAGAAATGCGTAAAGGTTTATCGCTACATGGAGAACCATATAGAACTGTTGACGAAGCGCTAAGCCCAGCATCAGATTTTCTTTCTGTCGCGAAAATGATAATGAATGAACAAAATGAACACGATTCTGTCACTCGAGAATCCATCAATAGATTGAAGTGCTACATTGAACGCTTAACGGAAGCGCTTCAATCTATACAGCTTCCGCAAAGATAATGAGCTAGCTCAATTTCGTTTGTGTTAGCTTTTTTTATAAATTTTTTAACTACTGGATTTTGAAACGAGTGATTGTCATATGAATCAAAATCCTACAAGTGAAAAAAAAATTAATTGAAAGTCTTACGGAGCCCGAGCGGGCATGGCTTGTCAAGTATCGAGCATAGCTCGATACTTGACAAGAGCGAGGGCGAGCCAGAGCGCTGGCGCCTCGCTGGGGCGCCAGACGCGTGCTTTCAAATAATTTTTTCTGAACTGCTAAACTTTTATCACCACCGGTATCACCACCGGTCTCCTTTGCGTCACTTTAAACAAAAATTCTGCGATTTCCTCTTTTAAATGATATCTAATTTGTTCTTCCTGAATTATTGGAGCTTCCTCTCCAAGAAACTTCACATTTCTTTCAATAATTCTCCTAATAAGATTCCTAACATCTCTTAGTAATTCTCTGGATTCTCTCAAATAAACAAAACCTCGCGAAATGATATCAGGGCTTGTTCGTATCGCTCCAGTCTGGCTGTCTATTGTAACAATTACAACAAACATCCCGTCCTTTGAAAGAGTTTGCCTGTCCCTTATAACAACTTCTCCAATATCTCCAATTCCAATTCCATCAACATATACAAGATTTGCTGGAACTTTATTATTTGTGATGACTATTTTTTCAGGATTCATTTCAATAACATCTCCATTTTGCGCAATCAAAATTTTATCCTTGCTATATTCTAATTCAAGCGCTATTTCTTCGACCGCTTTCAACATAAAATAATTTCCATGAATCGGCATAACATACTCTGGTTTTACTAAATTCATAAATAATCTAACATCATCAGCTCGAGCATGACCAGATGAGTGAATATCCATAATTTTAGATGTAATGACTTTTGCGCCTTGCTTTATTAATACATCCTTAAGTCCCTGAACAGCCCTTTCATTTCCGGGAATTATAGAAGAAGAAAATACAAGGGTATCACCCGGAATAATTGAAAAATATTTATGTTCGCGATGCGCAATTCTTGTTAGTACAGAAGAATCTTCAGCTTGAGCGCCAGTGCAAATTACCAAAACTTCATTGTCTGGAAGTTTCAATGCTTCTTCGGCTTTAATAATCACACCCTTTGCAACCTGCAAATAACCTAATTTTCTTATTACTTCAACATTTGTTTTCATTGAGCGCCCTTCTATTGCGACTTTTCTCCCATAAAGTCCAGCTATATATATTAACTGCTGTATTCTTTCAAGAAGCGACGCGAAGGTTGAAGCAATAATTCTTCCCGTTGAATGTCTTATAATTTCTTCCAAATTTTCCATAATCTTTTTCTCGGAAATAGCATGCCCGGGTTCAAAGGCATTCGTTGAATCAATCATCAATAACTTTACTCCCCTCCCAGCAAGCTCAACTATTCTTGATAAATTAGCTGGTTTATCAAACACTGGGGTAAAATCAATTTTAAAGTCACCGGTATACATAATATTTCCAACCGGCGTTTTGATAAAGTACCCAACAGAGTCTGGAATGCTATGATTAACATGAAAATGTTCTATGATAAACGAGCCTATTTGTAAAACATTCCTGTCATCTTTATTGAATTCTATAATTTGAGGCTTGGGCGCATGAGGAAAATCCTCTTGTCTTTTTATGATTAATCCGCGAGTTAAAGGAGCGGCATAAATTTGTGGATTTCCAATTTTATCCAAAAAATATGGAATTGCTCCGATATGGTCGTAATGACCGTGCGTAATTATAATTCCAACGATTTTATCTTTATTTTCAGTTAAATACTCAATATTTGGCAATACAAAATCTATGCCCGGCATTTCTCCGATTACTGGGAAACCCAACCCCATATCAACGACTAATATTTCCGACTTTCCAACTTTTGGAACATATTCAAAAACATTAAGATTCCTTCCTACTTCTTCAAGTCCTCCGAGTGGAATAATTTTCAATATTCCGACGTCGCCTGAAATTATTTTCGGGCTTATCTTTGGACTTACTCTTGCGCTTGGCGCGCTACTCCTTCTTCTTGTCACCCTTTGTTTTGTTCTATCAGTTTTTGATGACTGACGAGTGATATCCATAACTATTTGTTGTGGCATTTCTTTCATAACTTACAAAGCAGATTTTCGCTTGTGTAAGATGATATAAATTTCGAAAAATTAAAGATTTTATTAAATCTACTATCCCAAAAAATACGGAATATTATTGGGCGGTACGGCGATAACTCCCTTGTCCCGTTAGAAATGCCGTGGGTGGGAGTCGAACCCACACATCCTTGCGGACACACAGCCCTGAACCGTGCGTGTCTTCCAATTCCACCACCACGGCATTTCTAACAGGACAATTTCACCATATGAGCTAAAATATTAATTCTAAAATTTGCTAATTATAATTAACATTGATACTTATTATTGTGCTTGTTGTACTTGAAGCGCTAAACACAACTACTGTTTGCGAATCTTTTATAATTTTGCCAAATGTCGCTTTTGCGTTTATTCTTGTAGTTGTTGGCGTAATTCTTTTTACAGAATATACAACGCTTCCAGATGAAATTCCAGATACCGTTGTTGTTGGTAATTGAAATTGCGAATTTGAAATAAGCTCCTTAACGGCAAGATTTACAGCAGACATTTGTAAGCCATCAGCTTTAATTGTTTCTAATTTTGACTTTTGAGTTATTGTTTCGCTATACAAAACTCCTCCGAACATAATAGCAAGAGCGACTGTAATTAAAAGCAAAATAACAATTAAAACAAAGAAAACTTGCGCTTTATTTTTTATCATTTACTAAATCTTGTTAATGTCGAGGTTCCTGTAAAAGTTTTTGTTTCGTCTATATTGCTAATACTTAAATTAAATCTTGTTGTTTTTCCTATATTTTCAAAATTAAGATTTTTTACTTTCACAAATTCATTTGTAAATAATTCTTCATTTCCACCATCCCATAAATATATTTTCTCTTCATCGCCATCAAATTTAAACCAACCAATTACATCATTATAGGCGTTTCCTATTAATCTGCCATTTGATTGACTTACTTTATAGTTTGCCGTAGCGCATACATTTGAATCTATACAATTAAAACTAATCCAGCCAATTACATCATTCCACGCGTAACCACGCAAATCGCCATTTGGTTGCTCACATACTCCATACTCTGATTGCCCGCTCATGTCTCTAAAATCAATCCAACCTATATTCGGAGACCATGCGTAACCATCATATAAAAAACTGCTTTCCACTGGCGTATCTATTGTTATTTGACAATCTGAATTTGCCGTTCTTTCAACTTGAAAAGTTTCTGGGCTTTGTTCTGTTGTTGTCCCATTTAAGGCTATTCCTCCAACCTGATAACTCCATGCATAACCAGTAAGCTTTGTCCCGCTTATTAGATTCGGCTTTGTTACTCTGAGCTCTAAATACTCATTGCCCTTCCAGAATATTATACCCCAATTAGGCAAAATATTCAAACTATCAGCATTTTGGCTTTCTTGCATTATTTTTTGAGAAATTTTTGAAAACTCGTTTCGCACATTTACTTTTGCCTGATAATACGAAACGCTTTTTATAGTTCTGGTTATTATCGGTAATATTATTGCAATAAAAATCCCCGCAATTCCAATGTATAAAAGAAATTCTATAATTGTAAATCCTTTTAATTTTCTTGTTGCCATTCTGTAATAATTATTTGTAAACTTTCCGTAGTTGAAGTTGATGACAGATAAATTGTCATTAATTTTGAATCGCTACCACTATAATTAGCTATCCTGAAATATCTTTTATACGCATTTCCTTCTGCCATTATAGTTTCTTGCGCATTTGTATGAACTGCCCAATCGTCTTGCGACTTTTCAAAATAATGGTCTTGACTAGAACTTAAATTTTTTATATCGTCATATTTATATCTAAAAGATAGCGCAATATTCATATACTCATTAAGCAAACTTGAAATAGTTTGATTTTTTTCCGAGAAAAAAACTATTTTAGGAGTAAGGGATAAAATATTTAAAACCCCCACTAAAATTATTGAAAGAACAAGCAAAGATATTAAAACCTCCAAAAAAAGCTGTCCCTTATTTCCTATTTTCATACTTTTATAAGATTATTATACGAAAAAATGAATTCTATCTTTGATTTAATTTTTTATGCAAGCATTTGTAATTTCTTTGAAAACACCAACGCTTGATGTTATATGTGCCACAATTTATCAGTGTTTTCCCGTATAAATTTTTAATTTTTACTTAAGTATTAAAACGAACATCATTTTACTTAAGTTCGCTGAATTATTTTTCAATTTTTCAACAAAATTTTTATATCTTAATGTTGAATGCTATTTATAGCATTCAACATTAAGACCACGCACCAAACCCATTTGGCTAATTTATAAATTTTATTTAATTACAAATTTATATTTTTAAAATTTTTTTTCAGCGCGACCAATAACGCGTTGATTTATTATCTTTTACCTCCTACTCTATTATTTATAATACTCTCCTGCAAATGCGCTGGGACTTCTTGATAATGAGAAAATTCCAAAGTTGAAAATCCTCTTCCCTGTGTTAAAGACCTGACTGTTGTCACATATCCAAAAACTTCCGCGAGAGGAACGCTCGATTTGATAACTTTCAAATTTTTTCTATCTGAAACTTCTTCAATCCTCGCTCGTCTTGCCGCCATATCTCCTGTGATGTCTCCTAAAAATTCTATAGGCAGCACAACTTCTAATTTCATAATCGGCTCTAAGAATATAGGTCCAGCTCTTTTTACCGCGTCTTGAAGCGCGATTGACCCTGCGATTTTAAAAGCGATATCCGATGAGTCAACATCGTGATAGCTTCCATCATATAAAGTAACCTTCATATCTTTCATCGGATATCCAGCCAAAACTCCTTTTTCCATAGCTTCAATAATTCCCTTTTCAACAGATGGAATATATTCTTCAGGAATTCTTCCTCCCTTAATCGCATTAACAAATTCAAATCCAGCATCTCTTTCAAGCGGTTCTACTCTAATTTTTACATGCCCATACTGACCCCTACCGCCTGATTGTCTAATATATTTTCCTTCTGCTTCTTCTTTTTTAGTTATTGTTTCCCTAAAAGCAACCTGCGGTTTCCCAACATTTGTTTCAACTCTAAATTCTCTTTTCAATCTATCAGCCATAATTTCCAAATGTAATTCACCCATACCTCCAATCAATGTTTCTGCGGTTTCATGGTCAATTCTTATATTAAAAGTCGGGTCTTCATTTGATAAAGCCTTTAAACTTGTTCCCATTTTTTCTTGGTCAATTTTTGTCTTTGGCTCAATTTTCATCCAAATAACAGGTTCGTGAAAATTAATTTTTTCTAAAATAATTGGCGCCTTTGGAGAACATAATGTTTCGCCAGTTTTTGAATCTTTTAATCCAATAATCGCTCCTATGTCTCCAGAAAAAATAGCATCGACTTCTTCTCTTTGATTGGCGTGCATTCTTACAATTCTACCAATTCTAATTGTCTCGTTTGTTGTTGGATTTAATACAGTGTCGCCACGATTTAAAATTCCAGAATAAATTCTAATATACGATAACGACCCAACAAACGGGTCAACCGCAATTTTAAAAACCAATCCTGAAAATGGGTCATCGTCAGAATTCTTTCTTGTGATTTTAATATCAGTTTTAGGGTCAATTCCTTCAATCGGAGGCGTGTCAATAGGAGATGGCAAAAAATCAATAACCCCATCTAATACTGGTTGAACTCCTTTATTTTTTAAAGCAGAACCGCAATAAACAGGAATAAAAAGACCGCTTATCGTTCCTCTTCGTATCGCAGCTCTAATGTCATCTTTTGTAAAATTCTTAGCAAAATATTTATTCATAAACTCCTCATCGCTTTCAGCTAATTTTTCAAGCATAAAATTTTTAGATTTTTCAGCCTCATCTTTATACTCACTTGGAATTTCTTTATACTCAACATTTTCTCCGTTGTCTCCTTCAAAATAAACCGCTTTCATTTCTATTAAATCAATAATTCCTTTATGATTTTCTTCCAACCCCATTGGAATATTTATTGGCACAGCGCTTGTTGTCAATCTATCATGAATTGATTGCAAGGAATCTTCAAAACTCGCTCCCATTCTATCAAGTTTATTTATAAAACAAATTCTCGGGACGCTATAGGTATCGGCTTGATGCCAAACTGTTTCAGATTGCGCCTCTACTCCCTGCACTCCGTCAAAAACAACAACAGCTCCATCTAAAACACGCAAAGACCTTTCAACTTCAGCTGTAAAATCAACATGCCCCGGGGTATCAATAAGATTTAACCGAAATTCCATTTGCTCTTTCTTATCTCTGTTGGGCGAATTTCTATAAGTTTGCGTCCAAAAACAAGTTGTTGCCGCGGCTGTAATTGTAATTCCCCTTTCTCGTTCTTGAGGCATCCAATCAGTTGTTGCGGCTCCTTCATGGACTTCACCAATTTTATAATTGATTCCTGTGTAAAATAAAACTCTTTCAGTAACTGTTGTTTTTCCTGCGTCAATATGCGCGATAATTCCTATATCCCTAGTTTTTTCAATTGGATAAATTCTGTTCATTTTTATAACCTAAAATAACAATATTGTCAAAAATCTGTTTTTTAAAGCCCAAAACAACTTGTTATTTTATGCTTTATTATTTTACAATAATTAAATATATTAACGCGTAAATCTTATTATTATGTAGAATACGATGGTTCTAAGGAAATTTTGCTTGTATTAAAAATTTGATTGGATTTTTTTGTTGATAATTTTTTTGAAGCGTCTAAAATTTCAATGCCCATTATTTTGCCTTTTTTATCATAATCAAAAATCACTCCAGCAGAAACTTCTTCGCTTTCAACATAATTTCCATCAAGAAATTTTATATACATTGCATCTAATTTTTTATCGTATTCAATTTTCATTAATCTATGTATCGTTTAATCTTACTCGTCAAAAAAGCCGTTACAACCTCAACTTTTTTATTATTTATTTTATCATAAATTACGATAAACAAAAACGGCTTATTGTTTTTGGATATAAATTTCATAGCCCTAAATCTATTGGGTTTTTCTTTGACTATTTTATCGGGATTTAATATAACTTCCCTAACTTGTAATTTATTTAAATTGCGTTCGCTTAATCTTTTCAAAAAATGACCAGTAAAAACCACTTTCATTGACTTATAAATTATACCACAAAACCACCCAAATCTAAAAATAGCGTAGCGATGTCAAAAACTTGACTTATTTTTAATAGTTTGATATAATTATAGTAGTAATCAAACTGGTCAACAATCGACCACAATAGGTTGCAGGAGAAAAATCTCTGCTTCTTCTGCGCTTATAATAAAAAATAGCGCTCTATACCTTTTATCTATCCTAAGAGAGTAAATACCTCGCCATTTAGGGTTTAAAAGTTCTGTATTTAATGACGGGTGATTTTTATTGCTCTCAAATAATTTTTTTACTTTTAACCATTTTTTAGTCAATCTATGCTTTTTAATAAATTCAACGAGGTCTTTCCTCAATGGCTTTAATATCATAGATTTGTTTTTGAATAAGAAGATTTTCTAAGACCATTTTCAAGGTCAACCAAAAAATCCTCGCTATAAAAATTTGTTTTTTTGAAATCATCAACTACTTCGCTAATTGGATCTTTTATTGCAGATTCAAAAACTTTACTAACTAAATTTCTATACGCTTTTGCTTGCTTTTTTAAATCTTGATATTCTTTTTCGGCAATTATAACCCGATTCATTATTCTATTATTATAAAGAATTTTTTGAATGATGTAAAATTTTTTAATAAATTATAGAGATTCTTGATTTATCTCTTTTTCCTTCCCCACCAAGCGAAATGCGCGAATGCTCTGTTCATATCCGCCTGCTTGTGAACATCTTCTTTTTTCTTAACAGCGCCACCTTCATTTTTGCTTGCCGCAATGAGTTCATCTGCGAGTTTAATATACGAAGGTTTTCCTTTTTTATTAACAACTGCCTTAACAATCCATTTTACAGCACATGAAAATCTTCTCTCGGGTCTTACTACTCTTGGAATCAAATAAGAAGCTCCACCAACTCTCCTTCCCCAAACTTCCAAATTTGGCGCAACATTTTTTAAAGCTGATTGAAAAACCTTAAAAGGATTCTCATCTGTCTGTTTTTTGATTTCATCCATTGCTTGATAAAAAATTTTCTGAGCAGTCGCCTTTCCACCACCTATCATTAAATTATTTATAAATCTTGTTACAGCTATGCTATTAAAAACAGGGTCAGCTGACCAATTTTTTTTATATGTTGATTTTTTTCTCATTTTCTATAGTAATTTATTACTTCGGAGCTTTTGCGCCATACTTAGAACGACTCTGTTTTCTGCCCTCAACTCCTGTTGTATCATATTTTCCTCTAACAATATGATATCTTATTCCCGGCAAATCTCTCACTCTTCCTCCGCGAATTAAAACAATGGAGTGCTCCTGCAAACTATGTCCCATTCCCGGAATATAAACTGTTACTTCTTTGCCATTACTCAATCTAACTTTTGCAACTTTTCTCAAGGCTGAATTTGGTTTTTTGGGAGTCATTGTATAGACCCTAAGACAAACGCCTCGCTTAAATGAAGATGCTAAAAATTTCTCTTTTCTTTTTAAAGTATTATAAACACTCAAAAGCGCCGCGGCTTTTGGCTTCTTTTTCTTAGATTTTCTTCCCTTTTTTGTTAATTGATGTATTGTCGGCATTTTTCAGTAAAGCTGAAATCTGAAAATTCAACATTTTCAAATTTCAGCGCCAAAAATAATAAATTATTTTCGGCGTTTTAATTATTTTATGAATATATTAAATACTGCGTGGACTGACTTCCACGATACTCAAATTATACCCAAAAAATTGTAAAAAGCAAATATATGGGATATAATTATATTAAGGTATGGAAAGTGGTCGCCTATCCGTAGTTTTTGTAAATTTTTAATTTACAAAAACTACGGATAGGAGGAAAGTCCGGAAACCCATCGCGCACCCTTTATATCTAATGAAGGCACATTGTTTTATCGGTAATATCTCCTTGTAATAATGGTATAAAGGGTGCGCGAGTGAATCCCCCTAAAAGGAGGCAGGCAGTAATGTCTGACAAAAATCACAGAGACAATACTACGACTCCGCTTAGCGGAGTAAAAAAGGTGAAAAGTTGACGGGTGTGAAATCATTCATTCTTTTGCTACCGTCATCTCGGCAAAAGCAATTTTGCCGTAGCGGTTTTTGAGTTCTGGGTTCAAGGTCGTATCGAGCATCATTTATGGTGCTGGGAGTACCGCTTGACCATAAACGCAAGTTTATGGCTAGATAGATGACTACTTCACCCCGCTAAGCGGGGCAAGACAAAATCCGGCTTATTCTATGCCTTATAATTTTCATATAATCCAAGGTGAGTAAAGTTTTTGAGAGCACGCCTCGTAGCCCCGCCAAGATTGGTCCGAGCACCATTTATGGTGCTCGGTTGGTGGGGTGAGAGATGAGCAGCGGTTCGCCGCTGGAGCGAACCGACTGCAATGATCGAGAAAATTTTACTCACCTTGTATAAATTAAATAAATGATTGCAAAAACTTTTTCAGCGGTCTTGGACGGAATAGAACCTCAAATTGTTGAAATTGAAACAGGACTTTTGAAGGGATTGACCAGCTTCAATATAGTAGGTCTTGCTGACAAAAGCATCGGCGAATCGCGCGAACGACTTACGCTTGCGATTAAATCAATTAAAGCAAAGCCTCCATTAAAATTCAACGCGAAAACAATTGTCAATTTAGCTCCCGGTGATATTAAAAAAGGTGGGGCGCTTTTAGATTTAGCAATTGCAATTAGTTTTTTAAAAGCATCGGAACAAATCAGTTTTTCTGGATTAGATAAGGTGTTATTTTTAGGCGAGCTTGGACTTGACGGAAATTTAAAAAAAATTCAAGGAGTTCTTCCTATTATTCTCAAAGCTTCAAAGCTTGGATTTAAAAAATTTTTTATACCCGCACAAAATGAATTTGAAATCAGATTTTTAAAAGATGCTGAAATTTATTCGTTTGAAAATTTGAATGAAGTTGTTGAATTCCTTGAAGGTATAAAAATAAAACCTCCGATTAAATCCGAAAAATTTAATCCTAAGCCACTGGAAATTGATTTGGATTTCTTAAAACTTCCGCCACATCTTTGGAGGGCGCTTGAAATTGTTGGCGCGGGACGACACAATCTTTTACTCTATGGACCACCGGGAACAGGAAAAACTTTGATTGGGAAAGCGCTTACACATTTACTTCCGCCGTTAAATTACGAAGAATCTCTTGAAATTACGGGGATTTATAGTTCTTGCGGTGAATTGCAAGATGAGTTTGTTTTTTATCCTCCATTTCGCAATCCGCATCATACTGCTTCGCCTGTATCAATTTTAGGGGGAGGAAGTTCTCCGCGACCCGGTGAAATAAGTTTAGCGCATAGAGGAATTTTATTTTTAGACGAACTTCCAGAATTTAGACGCGATGTTTTGGAAGGATTAAGAGAACCGCTTGAAAATAAAGAAATTACAATCTCGCGAGCTAAACGCAGATTAAAAATTCCGACAAACTTTTTATTTATTGGCGCTTATAATCCCTGCCCTTGCGGATTTTATCAAGACAAAGAAAAAGAATGCTCTTGTTCAACTTCGGAAATACGCCGATATCAGAAAAAAATTTCTGGTCCGATTTTGGATAGATTAGACATATATTTGCTTGTTCCAAGAATTGAGGGCGAGAAAATTTTTAAAGATAATAAAATTGACCTTGAAAAAATTAAACAAAACATTTTAAAATTAAAAGTTCTTCAATTTAACAGGCAAGGCAAATATAATGGAGAGTTATCTCCAAAAGAAATGAAAATTTACTGCAATGCTGAAAAATCAGCTGAAAATATACTTGAAAAAGCTGTTGATAATTATAAATTGTCTTTGCGCGCTGTTCATAAAATCTTAAAAGTTGGACGAACAATTGCAGATATGGAAAATGAAAAAATAATAAATTCAAAACACATTGGCGAAGCAATCCAATACAGATTTATGCAAAATGATTAAATTGAAAAATAAATTCTTGTTATGGGGCTAAAGCCCGTTCAAGGATTAGCATTATAATACTATCAAGTAAAATGGTAAAACTAAATAACAAATATTTATTAAGCAAGAATATAAACAAAATTATAGACAAAAGAGTTTTAGTGAGAGTTGATCTCAATATTGAAACATGCGGATTTACGCAGATTGAAAATTACAGAATTAAAATTGCAAAAGATTTATTAAAATTCTTAGAATCAGCGAAACAGATTATTTTCATTTCACATTTAGGACAACCGCCATATGCTGACCAACGTGGATACGCAGATTATTCTTTGGAAAAATTTATTCCGTATCTGCCAGAATTTAAGTTTGTGAATTGGAAGTATGAAGAAAACGCTAAAAACGATAAGTCGTTTTTAGCGCCGAAAAATAATGCTGAAAATGATAATTCATTTTCAGCGACGGAAATGACGAAAACTTATTTTTCGTCATTTCCGTCATTTTCGGCATTGCCTAATGATAAATTTATACTTTTAGAAAATTTGAGATTTTTTGAAGGCGAAGAAAAAAACGATATTGAATTTGCAAAAAGTTTATCCGAACTTGCCGATGTTTTTGTAAATGAGGCGTTTTCTGTTAGCCATAGAAATCACGCGTCAATTATTGAAATCCCAAAATTTTTACCTTCGTATTTTGGAATAAATTTCGAAAATGAAATAAGGAACTTAAACAAAGTTTTTGAAAGTGATAATAAATTAGCGATTGTGATTGGTGGAGCGAAAATTGAAACAAAATTGCCTTTAATAAAAAAATTTTTAAACAAAGCGGATTTGATTGTTTTAGGTGGATTAACCGCAAAAGAATTTACTGAAACACACCAAATAGAAAATGACAGAATTTTAATCCCGCAAAAAGTCAACGATGACACAGACTTAAAAAGCATAAAAATATTTTTAAAAAGATTAAAAAAAATGGACATTATTGTTTGGAATGGACCATTTGCAAAACTTTCTGATGGAGAATCTGAAGCAGGAACTTTATTGTTTGCAAAAGAACTAGTAAGGATGAAAAATTTTACAATCGTTGGCGGAGGAGATACAATTTCATTTTTATATAAACACAAGCTTCATAGCAAATTTGATTTTATTTCCACTGGTGGCGGAGCGATGTTAAATTATTTAGCAAATGAAACTTTACCGGGATTAGAAGCAATACAAAAATAACCAATCTTGAAATTTTAAAAGAATTTTCTATAAAAAATAAAAAAAGGAAAGCGTCGGAGGACAAGTCAACTCCGCTTATAACTTTCCCAGTAAACCATTCACGGGGACTCTTGTGTTCTTCGCGCGTCGTGTCGAAGAGCCCTGCATCCATTTCGGATTTAGGAAGACACATTACGAGCCAGAACAACTAGGACGCACCGCAGAATGTTTACTAATTTAATTATAAGATATTATTTTTGAAAATCAACCCTAATATGCACCGCTACCTAGTAATATTAGAGTAACGAACGATTATCCTGTTATATCCACTCTTTTATCAATCTCCTCCCTTAGTAACGGCAAATCTTTTAACTCTGGATTTTCTGCCATTAATTTTTCCGAAGATTCTTTTACAATTTGAACCAAATTAGCATCTTTCAACGCCTGCATCGCCAAATCTGAAACTCCTGATTGTCTTTCGCCCAAAAGCTCCCCTGCCCCTCTAATTTCCAAATCTTTTTCTGCAAGTTCTAATGCATTATCAGACCTAACAATAGCCTTTAATCTTTCATATGCTGTTGAAGAATAATTTTCCATTACCAAAAAACAAAAACTTTTATGTATTGACCTACCGACTCTTCCACGCAATTGATGTAATTGACTTAATCCAAATCTTTCAGAACCTTCAACAATTATCACAGTCGCTAGCGGCAAATCAATTCCAACTTCAATAACAGATGACGCAACTAAAATTTGCGTTTCTGCGTTTTGTAATTTTTTCAACGCGTTTTCTTTTTCACCTGCTTTCATTTTTCCATACATCATCTCAACATTAAACTCGGGAAATATTTTTTTAATCCGTTCGTATTCCTCCTTTACAGCTTTAATTTCACTTCTCATTTCTATCGCCCCATCCCTAACCTCAACTCTGGGGCATATAATAAATGTTTGATGCCCTTTTTCAATTTCCTTTTTTACAAATCCCCAAAGTTGTTCTCGTTTTTCCGGTCTCACTATAAATGTATCAACTTTTTTTCTTTCTTTTGGTCGTTCCCGAATAATTGACAAATCCAAGTCTCCGTAAAAAGTAAGAGCGAGTGTTCTTGGAATTGGAGTTGCTGTCATTGACAAAATATGCGGTGAAAATTTCTGTGATGATAATTTCAAAAGTTTTTTTCTTTGCGCAATTCCAAATCTTTGCTGTTCATCAATGACTACCAGTCCAACATCTGAAAATTCTGTTTTTGCTTCAAGAAGAGCGTGGGTGCCGACAAGAAAATTTATTCTTTTTTGCGAAACCATTTTTAAAATTTCCGTTGGAGATTTTTTTGCCCTAAATCCATGGTGACCATAGCATCCGTCTTTTGAAACCCAAAGACCAACTCCAAAATCCAGTTTTGAAAAATCTTCCAAAATTCTGCCAAAATGTTGTCTTGCTAAAATTTCAGTCGGCGCCATCATTAAAACTTGGTAGCCACTATTTACAAGCATTAATGCCGCGATTTCAGCAATTAAAGTCTTCCCTGCTCCGACTTCTCCTTGCAATAATCTATTCATCGGATATGGCTTCCTTAAATCATCTAAAATTTCACCCAAAACTTTATTCTGGTCGCCTGTTAATTCAAAATCAAAATTACTCAAAAAATCATCTACCAATTTTTTATCAACGCTCACAATTGGCGCTTTTTCTTTCACTGCATTTTTTTTTCGTTTTAATAGTTGCAACTGAATATAAAAAATTTCTTCAAACGCAAGAAGATGTCTCGCTTCCTTAATTTGCTCAAAACTTTTTGGATTATGAATGCTCGCAAGCGCCTCACCCAATTTTAGGATTTGGAATTTGAGATTTGGGATTTCCGTAAGTATTTTTTGCGGAATTGGGTCTTTTATTTTTTCAATTTCATAATTCTCAAAAATGTCTTTGATATTTTTCTCAAAAAATGAGCTATAAATTCCAGCCGTTTCACTATAAACCGGCAAAATTCTCGGCTGAAATTCAACTTCCTCCGCCAGTTGGCGGATTCCACTTCCAGCTTCTAATTTCTCAAATTGTGGGTTTGAAAGATTTAATCCGTATTTGCCTTTTGATAATTTTCCCCATAAAGCGACTTTTGGATTGTCCTTAAAAGTTTGCGCGAGATAATATTGATTAAACCAAATAATTCTTAATTTCCCAGTTTCATCTGTAACTGTTGCGTTCACAATAATAAATTTTTTTCTTGGAGAACGAAAAATTTTTACATTACTAACTTCTCCAATAACTAAAATTGTTTTATCATCTTGAACGCCAGCCTTATTACAATCCATAATATCTTTAATTTTGACAACTTTTGTCAAATCCTCGTAACGATATGGAAAATAATAAATTAAATCTCTGATGGTTTTTAATCCGCCTTTCTCTAAATTAGCAATAGTTTTATCGCCGAATCTTTTAAATTCTCTTAACGGAATTTCTAAATCTTTTAAAGTCATATGTAGATTTTAAACGGGTTATAATTAATTTTATGGAAACTTTGATTATACTTCCGGGCTGGGTGACAAAATATATCGGAGACAAAGAACATTCTATTGCTGAATATTATGAAAATATTTTACCCTTCTTGCTATTTAGCAAGAAAAACGGCAAAAAATTTGATGTCCATATTATTGAATTTCCGGGGTTTGGACAAAATCCTCAACCAGAGAATTCTTGGCAATTAAATGATTTCGTAGAATACTTAAATCAATACATTGACAATCTCACTCCCCACCTCCCGCATCCAACTGTTTCTATTTTAGGACATTCTTTTGGCGGACAAGTTGCCGCTAAATTTGCGGAACTTTATCCTGAAAAAGTTAAAAAATTAGTTCTGTATAACGCGGCTTGCATACGCGAAAATAAAAACTCCGAAAACCTGTTTTTCAATCTTGAATCATTTAAAAATATTGGTAGAATTATTTTTGCGCGATTTCCATTTTTAAGAAAAATATTCTATAAAATTTTTGTAAGAAATTCCGATTATGCGAAACTTTCTGCGATTATGCAGAAAACAATGTCAAATGTTTTAGAAGAGGACTTAACGGACATTTTACCGAAAATAAAAACTGAAACATTAGTTTTGTGGGGAAATACCGATACAATGACTCCGCTAAATCAAGGATTAAAAATCAAAAAATTGTTACCGAACGCAAAAATAACAATTCATCCCGGAGGACACAGCTTTCACCTAAAAGACCCTAAAACCTTCTCCGAATACATAAAAAACTTTTTGGCGCCCACGCACCAAAACGCTTAAAAATATAGATTTATAGTTATTCGGTACATTTTATTTGCAAAGTAAAAGTATAGAATTTATAAATTAGCCAAGTGGGTTTGGTGTGGGGTTCTCAATCTTTCAACTACTTGTTATACTCATATGAAAAATTGGAATAAAAAAAGTCCATCGCTACAATAACTCGCACGATGAACTTACGCAACCAAGTCAACACAAAACGGGCGCTGACTATCTTTCGGTGCATATTCTCTCCACGGAGTCCCGCGAGTTTTCATAATCTTTCAAGGTATGCTCTCCGCAAAGCAAGATGCTGCCTCGCCTATTACCATCATCGCCAGAAACGACTTTGGTTGCTCTATTGACGCATGCTTTCACATAGCAACGACGCCATTGACTTTCTTGTAAACAAATGTCATCTTGCGTGTCAATCACTTCCTTTTTTTGTTGCACCGTACAGACTTCTATATTAAATTATAACATATTTTTAGGATTTAAAATACTTTTGATTTTTGAATTAAAATTATATTATGACACTTTTGATTTCATTGATAATTTATCTTTGGACGAGTTTGCCTTTACTGAAAATTATTCAGATTAAAGACTACTTTTCCCCGTCAATTTGGGCGCATTTTGATTTACCTTCAAGTTGGAAAATATTTTTTGAAAAACGCGAGATTGTTATTGGTTTGATTTGGTTCGCTCTTTTAGCCATAGCGATAACAGGAGCCAATTTTCCAATACACTCAATCTGGGGTTTATTATCTTTAATTTTAGTTATTGCTTTATTTAGCAAACGCAAAGAATTTTTAAAAAGTTTTAAATGGACTCCAAAATTTTTATTTATAAACGCCTTGCTTTTAATTTTAATTTTTAGAATACTTCAATATTCAAATACAAATCTTTTGATTGTCGTTTTTCTTTTAGCAAAAATTGGACAATTCCCTATTGTTTTAATTTCAACTTTTATCGCAAATTTCTTGACAAAAATCTTTATAAAACCTTTACACAAAAAAGCAACCGCTAAAATTATTGAATTCAAAAAAAATGGCGGAAAAGTAATTGGAATTACAGGAAGCTACGGAAAATCAACAACCAAAGAATTATTAGCTCAACTTTTATCTGTAAGATATAAAGTTTTAAAATCGCCACTGCGCTTAAACGCTGAAATAGGCTTAACGCAGTTTGTTATTGACGCTGATTTAAAAAATATTGATTATTTAATTTTAGAAATGGGAGCGAGAATTGTTGGAGATATTGAAACAGTTGTGAATATTTTTGAACCAGACATTGTTTATTTGACAGGATTAGCTCCGCAACACATTGCAACATTTGGTTCAATGGAGAAAATTATTAAAACCAAATTAGAAATTTTTGCGCGAGAACAACAAACGCGAATTGCGATATTAAACGGCGATGATGAATTAGTAAAAGATATTTTTAGCGGATTAAATATCACAAACAAATATCTGTATGGGAGAGATGGTCATTTTTATAGTAAAAACGAAAATTATTCTTTAAATGGAACAAAATTTACTTTTGTTTATCCAGAAGGCGAAACAGAATTTGAAACTAATTTAATCACTCCTCAACAAATTGATAATTTAATTGGAGTAATGGCTGGTTGTTATTTAAATGGAATCAAGCCCGATGAATTAACAGACAAAATTAAAGAATTAAAATTATTACAACATTCATATACTATATCCAAAAAAGAAAACCCGCTGATAATAGATGACTCATATAACGCAAATATTGTAGGAGTTCAAAAAGGCGCAGAATATTTTGTAAATTTAGAATTGCAAACGAAGATAATTATTTTTGCCGGGATTTTAGAATTGGGCGCTGAAACGCAAAGTTATTATAAAAATATAATTGAAACTTTTAAAAAAACCGATAAAGTATTTTTAACTTTCAAAGATTTTTCTGATATTTTCACTGAAAATCTCAACAACACGGAAATTATAGATGAAGAAAAATTTAAAAATTTTTACAACGAATTACAAAAAGAAAATTGCGGGATTTTGATTTTAGGTCGCGTTCCAAATTGGATTTTTGAGATAATAAAATGAAAAACTTAATTCACCCCGTTAAAAAAGATTATTCGCCTGAGGGTGTAAAATTTAAGAAAATGAACAAAGTAATTCGGAAAGAACTAAGCTGTAATTCCAAATTTTTTAACGGGGTTCACATTGATTTTTTGCCGAATTTTGAGAAAGATGATATTCAAATTGTTAAAAAATTTGTATTTTCAAATTCAAATAAATCAAATACAGGCTCACGCGAAAATGTTGAAAAAATACTTAAACGCTATTTTTCAAATGGAGATTTTTATTTTTTCTCTTCTGCGCGAGGCGCGTTATCTGCGTTTCTAAAGTTTTATCTGGCACAAAATTTTAGAAAAAAAGTTTTAACGCAAGGGTACTCTTGTCTTGTTGTTGCCAATTCAATAAAATTCGCGGGAGGTATTCCTGTTTTTGTTGATATTGAAGAAAACAGCGCGAATATATCAAATGAAGATTTGAAAAAAAATATTGACAAAGACACAGGCGTTTTAATTATTCAAAATACTTTCGGATTTCCTGCTGACTATAAAAATATTCTACAAACCGCAAAAGAAAATAATCTTTTTGTTATTGAAAATTTAGCCCATTCTTTTGGAGCAAAATATGACGGCAAATATTTAGGAAACTTTGGCGATGTTGCTTTATTAAGTTTTGGCAGAAATAAAGTAATAAGCAGTTTAATTGGCGGGGCGCTTGTAATAAATAACAAAAGACTTTCCGAGCAATTTAAAAAATTTTATGAAACACTTCCAGAGCCTTCAAAATCTTGGACAAGAAAACAATTAATTCACGGGATTATTTCATGGCAAGCTAAAAAATATTACACCTCCATCGGCAAATCTTTAATGTTTTTATTAAAACACTTAAAACTTTCGTCTCTGGAAATTGAACCAATAGAAAAAAGGGGGCTAATAACAAAACAATATATTTCAAAAATGCCTGATGTTTTTTTTGAAATTTTAGAAAATCAATTGAATAAACTTGAAAAATTTAACGCGCATAGAAAACAACTTGCGCGTATTTATAAAAAAGAGGGTGTATTTCATTTTGGAAATATCTCCCCAGAAAGTGAACCAATTTATTTAAGATATCAAATGTTTTCGTTAAAACCAGCACAAATTATTGAAAAATTTAAAAAACATCATATTTACATTGGACACTGGTACAAATCTGTTTTAGCTCCAGTTCAAAAAAGATTGGATAGATTTGGATATTATTATGGAAAATGCCCTAATGCTGAAAAATTAGCTTTAAGCTCATATAATTTACCAACAAATATTAACACAACAGAAGAAGACGCGCGTTTAATCGCTAAAATTTTAAAGAGCAATTAAATAAAAGTATAAAAAACTATTCTTAAATTCTCAAAAACATTGGAATAATAAATTAAAAAAAATATAAAAAATTAAAAATGTATAAAATAAAAAAAACAGCCAACAAGGAAAATTGGGATAATTTTTTAAATGAAGTTCAGCCACAAAGTTTTTTACAAGATTTTGAATGGGGTGAAATTGAAAAAAGCTTAGGGCATGAAATTTTACGATTGGAAATTTATAATTCGCAGACTAACGCTGACTTAATGGGGGTATGTCAAATTATTGGATATAAGGCGAAGCGTGGAAATTTTTTACTTATTCCTCACGGACCAGTATTAAGCACACAAATTATTATTGAAAATCAATTCGCTTCCATAATTATTGAGATTATAAAATTTTTAAAATTAGAAGATTATCATAAACGATACGCTTTTATACGATTAAATTCATCAACGCTGTTTAATGACGATGATATTGCGGCGCTGAAAAAAATTGAGTTCCGCCCTGCCCCGATATATTCTGTTTCTGAAAATATGTGGGTAAAAAATTTACAAAAAAGCGAGGAAGAGTTATTAAATGAAATGACTTCTACAAATAAAAAATTGGTTAATGATGCAATGAAAAAACCTTATTTAGAAATTGAATGTTCAACAGCTCTTTCTAAAATTGACGAGTTTTGGAAAATTTATGAAGACTTGGCAAAACGAAAAGAATTCGCTCCATATTCATATAATCTCATAAAAAAAGAATTTGAAATTTTTGGAAACGAAAAAAAGGCGTTATTGTATTTTGGAAAAGTTGAAGGAAAAATTGTTTCTTGCGCCTTGATTGTTTATTCTCATAATATCGCTTTTTATCATCATAGCGGTAGCTTGCCAATAAAAGAACCAATTAATCACAAACTTCAGTGGCAAATAATATTAGACGCAAAAAATGCTGGGTGTAAATATTATAATTTCTGGGGCATAACGTTATCAGTAAACAAAAAACATCCATGGTGGGGATTGACACAATTTAAAAAAGGATTTGGTGGCGAATTACTCAAATTTATTCCAGCAATGGATTACGCCTTTTCCAAAAAATACTGGTTCAATTTTGCTATTGAAAAAATCCGCAGAAAAATAAAAAAGTTGTAAAATTATAATAATGATTTACATTGGAGCTGACCACAGAGGGTTTGAATTAAAAGAAAAAATTAAAGAGAAATTAGAATTGCATAATTATGAATTTGAAGATTTGGGGGCAAATGAATTTGAACCAGAAGACGATTATACGAATTTTGCTCTTGATGTGGCTCAAAATGTTTCAGCAAACATTCAAAATAAAGGCGTTTTGCTTTGCGGAACAGGAGCAGGAGTTTGCATTGCCTCCAATAAAGTTAACGGTATTAGAGCGGCGCTAATTGATTCTTTAGGAATTACAAAAAAAGCTCGCGAAGATGACGACATAAATATTTTGTGCTTGCCTGCGGATTTTATTGATGAAAATTTAGCATGGGAGCTTGTAGATATATTTTTAAACACAGAGTTTATCGCTAATGAAAAACATTTACGAAGACTGAACAAAATAACTGAATATGAAAATAATTCCAGCAATTAATTCTCAAACATTTGAAGAAGTTAAAAATAAAATAGATTTACTCAAAGATTTAACAAAAGAATTTCACATTGATGTTGCGAGCGAAAATTTTTGTAATTATCAAACATGGAGTAATCCAATTGACCTTGAAAAAATTGACGAGGACATTGAAATTGGGTTGCATTTAATGCTAAATCTTAAGCCACAAGAAATTTTGAAATGGAATAATAAACGAGTAAAAAAAATAATTTTACATTTAGAAGGAACTGATAATCCCGATGGTCTAATAAAAATCGCTAAAAAAATCAGAAGAAAAATTTATATAGCATTATCCCATTCTGTTGAATTTGAATTTATAAAAAAATACTTGCCATATATTGATGGTGTTTTAATTTTAGGAGTTGAGCCGGGAAAATCTGGACAAAAATTTATAGAAAATACTTTTGAAAAAATACAAGAAACAAAAAATGAATTACAAAAAAATCAAAAAATGACAATTGATGGAGGAATAAACAAAGAAAATATTTCTAAAATAATTTCTCTTAACCCTGATTTTATAATTCTCGGTTCTGCAATTTATAGCGCGGGGAACCCAAGGGAATCATTTCTAAAATTCCAAAATTTGGCTTTATAATTTTATTATCCCAAGGGTCGCATAGCGGTCAATTGCACGAGGCTGTAAACCTCGCGGGCTTGCCCTACGCAGGTTCGAATCCTGCCCCTTGGAAAAATTCTGTTAGAAAATATGGAGGAGTCGCATAGAGGCCTAGTGCAAGAGGTTGCTAACCTCTGCCCCGCAAGGGGCTCGTGGGTTCGAATCCCACCTCCTCCGCAATTATAACTATCACTGATAGTTATAATTGCGGGGCGATGATGGGTGAGAAGCCACTTTGATGCTATCTGTATAAATAGAAATTTTCAAAAACAAACTAGGTAATGTTCAAAAAAATAATTAACGATTGCTTAATAAAAATGAATGGGGCTTCTGCCCCTTCGAATCCCACCTCCTCCGCCAGTTGGGAAATGTCTTTGTTGGCTCACCCTCTGCGAGGGCTCGCCAGCCGATTTTGAACGCGAAATTGAATTTTTTGTCTTTGCCCAGCCGCTGCGGGGCTGGCCAGAAGCGGGCTTTTCTTTTTATTGATTAAATTCATTTCATTTGGTAGTATAATAATAAGGGTAATGACCTCATTTACTACAATACTACCAAAACTTTATTTATATGACAAGTGGAAAAACAATCAGCGAAAATATCAAGAAAATCCATGCCAAACTTGGCCTAACACAAGACGATTTAGCTAAGAAAGCGGATATTAAATACACAACGCTTACCAAAATCGAAAGCGGTGTCGTTCCTAAGCCGAGCGTGCAAACAATGGCAAAAATCGCCAGAACGTTGGGCGTTTCGATTGAAGATTTATTAAAATAAGAAATTCTATGTCTCAACATTGTCATCATCACAATTGTATAGGGGAGTTAAAATCTGATCATCAGACCATCTTAAAGCATCTTAACGATTTGGAGAAGGCGATTAATCAGCCAACAATTAACCATGCAGAAGTAGAAGAATTTCTGCATTTCACAGAAACATTCGCTGAGCCTCATCATCAAAAAGAAGAACAAGTTTTGTTTCCAGCATTAGAGAGGAAAGGTATACCAAACGAGGGTGGTCCTATCGGCATGATGATTATGGAGCATATGGCCAAAAGAGATTATTTAATCAAAATGAGAGAGGCTCTAAAAGAAAACAACGAGGATAAACTCAAAGAAAATACTCGGGATATGATTTCTCTTTTAAGAGACCACATTTATAAAGAGGACAATATTTTATATCCCTGTGCCCAAGATGCTCTTACCAAGGATGAACTAATTAATCTTGCTTCGCAATGTGAAAAAATTAAAATTAGAAAATGAAATTAGGCATAATTTTACAATCAAATAAACCAGAGCACGCGTGGAATACATTTCGTCTCGGAATTACTGCGCTCAAAGCTGGTCATCAAGTGGAAATCTTTTTAATGAATGAGGGGTCGGAGCTTGATACTATTTCCGACACGAAAGATTTTGATATTTCCGCGAGGGTGGCAGAATTCAAAAAATTAAGTGGTGAAATTTATGTTTGTGGCACCTGTATTAAATTAAGAGGCAAAGAAGAAAGCAAAGTTTGCCCTATTTCCACGATGTCCGATTTATTAAAAATGGTTGAAAGTTCAGACAAAGTTTTGGTTTTTGGCTAAAAATATGAGTATGAAAAAAACTATTTTTTACATAATCAGCATAGTTGTAATTTCGCAATTTTTTAGCGGAAATGTTTTTGCGCAAGGAATGATGAGTTTTCCGAATTCATCTCCCGATAATGTGGCGATACAAAGCCAGCAACAAGAAGAACAAGAAGGTAAAAAATTTTTAGATGACTTGAACAATAAAATGGTTAGTTGCTCGCAACTCAATGATTCAGATTTTGAAAAAATTGGCGAATATTTTATGGGTCAATCCATCGGAGATATTTTAAGGCACATTGCGATGAATGAGATGATGAAAAGAATGATAGGTGAAAAAGGTGAAGAACAAACTCACACGGCAATGGGCAAACGGCTGAGCAGTTGCGATACTTCCGCCGCATTGCCAACGGGGAATGCAGGCTTTTTTCCAATGATGAATATGATGTGGGGAGGGTGGTCGTCTTCCTCAAAACTTAATCAAACTAATAACAATCCTATGATGTGGAATTTTGGCAACAATTCAATGGGGTGGGGTTTCGGTTTTGGTTGGATTTTTATGATTCTTTGGTGGTTTTTGATTATTGCGGGCATTGTTGCGTTTATTAAATGGGCTACAGCACAATCCCCTGCCTCACATAATCATCAAAAATCGCCGCTTGATATCTTGAAAGAGCGGTATGCAAAGGGTGAAATTGACAGAAAAGAATTTGAAGACAAGAAAAAAGATTTAGAATAACAGGATAAAGAATTTGCCGCCAAACCTGCCTGCCGGCAGGCAGGAAAAAACTTGAAATCGTCCTTTCCGCTCCGGTTCCCGCCTTCACTCACGAGTTTCGGTCGGGCGGGCAAGGCGAGGCGGGCGGAAGGGGGGGTGTGTGGGGGGAATTCCGCCACGCCCTACAAATTTTGGGCGAAATCTGTTCGAATTTTTTCGAACGCACACCACCCGATATTACACCAACCACAACAAACAATACACCAGTTGAAATATCTACAACCACAATGGCCGCACCTGAAACTAATCCAGCGTAAAAAAACTTATAATGTCACAATAAAAAACTTTGCGTTTAATCCCGACAAATTAACTATTAAAAAGGGTGATACTATTAATTGGATTAATAAAGATTCAGCGCCACATTCAATTAAACCGAATTCTTCTGTTGCTGAAATATTTGATAATTCTAACACGCTAAACTCTGGAGATTCATATAATTTTACATTTGCAATTCCAAACACTTACGAATATGCATGCGGAACTCATTCTTATATGAAAGGAAAAATTATTGTTGAATAATAATTTTTTGTGATAGATTTACTATTTTAAAATCCTAAAAGTTTTAAAAATTTGTTCAGATATTGGCAATGTGCTTGTTGAATTTGAAATAAAATCAATTACATAAATTATTCTATTTTTTTCAAGAAAATATACGGGGTGATTTACTGATGAAATTTTATATCCTTTTGCTCCTGATATTTCGGTTGTTATTTTTGTGCTACTTGGATAAAATCTGTCTATGTAAAAAAAATCTAATGTTTCTAATAGAACAGGCATCTTCTCTGCATAAATCTGAAATATATGCGCTACTGGATATTGCCCAAAAATATTCACGATTGTTGATGTGCCCATTTCATTAGAAACCAGAATGTCATCTCCTTTTTCTCCAAACAAATACACCTGTGTTGTTGTTGGATGCTTAAAGCTATAATTAAATTCGGTATTTTTAAAAACAATCTACCTGTACGACGGATTAGAAATTATTTTATAATAAAAAATCCCAGCAACAATAATTACAACCCAAATAGCAATAATAAATAATAGGGGGAATTTATGTTTCATAGCTTCATAATATACTTTATCACACAATAAAAAAAGCCCACCGAACTATGCCAGTAGGCTATATGCCGAGAACTCCCTTAATAATCCCGAGCACGCTCTCTCTAACCTGCTCTTCCGCCAAATGCGTAGTGTAAACAGGACGCCATTCCGAATACCCAATAACATTTTCCGCCATTTGACGCAAGAATCCTTTGCGTACGCGCCCGTGAAACTCAATGTTTTCTTCGTCAAATCGAGTTTCCAGCCCATCTTTCCTACGAAGCCCAACTTCTGGCTCAACATCCAAATATATAACGACATCAGGCGTTAATCCGCCTGTTGCGTGGAAATTCAACATCCTGAATACTGGCGCCAGCCCGATCCTCTCTCTGCCATGCAATTGATATGCAACGGTTGAAGCTTCAAACCTGTCGCATACCACATGGTCTCCCGATTCTAGCGTCGGTCTAATCAACTCTTCTATATGTTGTGCACGAGCGGCACAAAACAGAAACAATTCTGTTAGTGGCGTCATTTCTTTGAGCCCTTTGTCCATTAGAACATCCCGAATTGCTTCGGAAACCCGTGTCCCACCAGGCTCACGAGTAAACACGATATCGCTTCTGCCACCAAGCATCTGCCTCAAAAAAGCGACAACAGAGCTTTTTCCGCTTCCCTCACACCCTTCAAGCACGATGAATTTGCCTCTCATATCAATCCTCCTTACTAAATAGAGCTAATCGTATTATACAATACAAAAAATATTACAAATTATATGTGGACATAGAGGGAATCGAAGGAACAGAAGCCCCCTCTTATTTTTTGAATTGCGCTATTTTCAAAAACTACCGTTGGAGATGACGGGACTCGAACCCGTAGCCTTCTGAATGCCATTCAGACGCTCCGCCAATTGAGCTACATCCCCGAATTGGGCGCGGAAGGAATCGGACCTACGACCTCCTCTTTATCAGAGAGGTGTTCTACCACTAAACTACGCGCCCAAATTAATTTTTACAAATTTATTTTACCAAATTTTTAATTTTATCGATATTTTTCTCAAATTCTGTAATGAGTTTCTCAAATTCTGTATTTTCGTTTTGGCTTGATGATATGCTTTGTTTATCTTTTAATATTTTTACAGAAACAAACGCGAAATAAGAAAAATTTATTACCACCAAAGCGCCTAAACAAATATTAACTATTTTGATGCTCGTTTTAAAATTAACCTTCTGCATTATTTTAATATTTACAAAATTTGTATTTTAAAATTAATTATGAATTTTTTTGCTTCTGGTTTTGATGATGAATCTGGCGCAACTTCAATACTATACATTTTCAATGACAATCCTTTTGATTGTAATAATTTTAATGCTCCTGTAAATCCTTCCAATGTCCCGCGCCATTCGCCATTTATTTCTCCATCTGATTCTTGTTTTAGAGCGACTTGCGATGAACTTTTTTGCGCGACTTCTTGAAAAATAGATGATAGTCGAGCAATATCTGGTTTTTGTATTTTACTGCTTAAAACTTTATTTAAATCCTCAATACTCATTCCGAAAATTTTTTCTGTTTTTTTTACCTTTTGTTCAACATATTTTACATTGGCCATTTCTGTTGACTTATTGCTATTTTCGGAAAGCAAAGAATTTCTTTCACTTATTCCGTTTTTGATTTTTTTAATCTGAAAATTGACAATTACATTGACTGCAATAATAATAATTAAAAACAAAATGATTGAAACTATAAATTTTTTTGAAATACTTGATTGCATTAGAATTTATTGCTTTGACTTTTTTGATACCCAGAGTGGGACTCGAACCCACACGCTCTTGCGAGCACAGGCCCTCAACCTGTCGCGTATACCAATTCCGCCATCTGGGCTTATATATATCAATTTTAAACCAATTTCTTTGTTTTTATGATTTCATATATAACAAATGAGCGCCCGAGCATTGATTCGTATAAATTTAATTCTTCTGCTTGAAACTTTAAATCCACAGCTTTTGGAATTTTATTATTATTCATAATAAATTTTTCATCTCTTATTTTTAATAAATTTATATGTGGTAAAAAATCAAATCCCCTATTATCTTTTTGAAATGGAACATTTTCTTTTTCCAAAAATTCTATTAAATTTTTATTCAAATTTTTAAGCGCGTCATTTTCTTTAAAATACAACCAGAGCATTCTTTCTCCGGGCGAATAATCAATTTTGTCAATTTCTATTAAAAATTTTCCAATTTTTAGAGCATCTAAAATCTTATAAATCTTTTCTAAATATTCTTCTTCTATTAACCCCAGAAATAATGCCGTTATGTGTAAATTTTCAATCGGATTCCAAAATAATTGCGAACCAATAGATTCTTCTATTTCTTGAATATCTTTGATAATAATTTGTGGCAATGAAATGCCTAAAAATAATCGTCTATCCATTAGTAATATTTTACCAAAAAAAATTCAAAAAAACCCAGCCCTATCTCACTTCAACAATCTCATCGCCAATCATTTGCCCTCTTTCTGGGTCATAATTTCCAGTTATTACAAATGTTTTGCCCTCTTTAAGAATAGCGCCTAATTTTTCATAACTTCTTGGAAAAAATATTATTTTTACAGAATCTGATAAATCTTCAAGCTCAAATGTTGCCATCGGCTCATTTTTTTTTGTCATAATCTTTTTTATTGTATTTACAACTCCTCCAATCCTCGCCCTGTTTAATTCTTTAAATTTTTTAATATCTTGAATCTTTTTAATTTTTCCGTTTAATTTTTCCGCAAACCTTTTAAACGGATGCCCTGATATATAAATTCCAAGCAAATCTTTTTCCCATTTTAATTTTTCCTCCATTGAAACTTTGACAGATTCCTTTAGCGCAACTTCGTCGCTTGTTCCAAAAAGTCTCTGCGACTGAAAAGCAACGTTTTTTTGTTTTTGCTGAAATTCTAAAAGATATTCCAAATTTCCTAAAAGTGTGTCCCTATCAATTATAGAATCCATTGCTCCTGCTTTTGCCAAGCTTTCTATTGACTTCTTGTTCAAATCTTTATGCTGAATTCTTTTTAATAAATTTCCTATATTTAAAAATTTACCGTTCGCTACCCTTTCATTTACAAGATTTTCAACAAGATTTTCTCCAACATTTTTAATTGCGCCTAATCCAAATCTTATAGTTTTATCATCTGTAATTGCAAAATTGACTTTGCTTTCATTTACATCCGGAGGTAAAATTTCAAATCCCATTCTTTTTGCTTCTTCAATAAGTTCTTTGGCTCTTTCCAAATCCTTTCCTTCGTGCATAAAAACAGCTGTCAAAAATTCAATCGGATAATACGCCCTCAAAAAGGCTGTGTGATAAGCCACAAACGCATAGCACGCCGCGTGACTCAGATTGAATCCGTAGCGCGCAAACGGTTCAAACCAATTCCAAATTTTTTCAGCAGTACTATTATCAATTTGATTTTTAACCATACCTTCAATCATCTTATATTTTTGCTGTTCTAATAAACTTGCGTTTTTCTTACCAACTGCTTTCCTTAAAACATCTGCTTCGCCCCACGAAAATCCAGCTAACTCTCTCGCAATTTGCAATAATTGTTCTTGATAAATTAAAATTCCGTGTGTATCCTTTAATATTAGTTCAAGTTTTGGATGTAAATATGTTTGTTTTTCTAATCCATGTTTTCGTTTAATATATTGCGCAATAAGTTCCATTGGACCGGGACGATATAATGAAACCATCGCAAAAATATCTTCTATTCTTGTTGGCTTTAATTTCATAAGCCACTCTCTCATACCACTGCCTTCAAGCTGAAACACCCCTACTGTTTCGCCACGAGATAACAAATCATAAACTTTTTTGTCGCCTTCTATAATTTCCGGAACTTTATTATATCTTTCCAAAATAAGATTTTCGGCTGTTTCTATTTCTGATAAAGTTCTAATCCCAAGTAAATCAATTTTTAAAAGTCCGAGCTCTTCAATGGCATACATATCATATTGCGTAATTATTTTTGTATTATCTTGCGGGGAAAATTGAACTGGCGCGTAGTCAGTTATGTCTGTGGGAGTTATAACAACTCCGCATGCATGAACAGAAGCATGCCTCACTGTTCCCTCAAGTCTCTTTGCTACATCTATCAACCTTTTTGCGTCAGCATTTTCAGAATACATTTTTTTTAATTCAGGAACAAATTCAACCGCATTTTTAAGAGTAAAAGATGACGGGATTAATTTAGCAATTTGATCGCAAAAATTATACGAGAGTTTCATTGCCCTTCCGGCGTCTCTTATTGCCGCTCTTGCCGCCATTTTTCCAAATGTAACAATCTGCGCCACTTTATTTTCTCCATATTTTCTTTTTAAATAACCAAAAATTTCATCTCTTCGCGTATCTGAAAAATCAATATCAATATCTGGAAAACTTATTCTTTCAGGATTCAAAAATCTTTCAAAGAGTAGCCCGTATTTTAATGGATTAATTTTTGCGATTCCCAAAACGAAAGCTGTCAAACTTCCAGCAGCAGAACCTCTTGTATTTCCTTTGATATTATTTTCTTTAGCAAAATTTACTATGTCATGCATAACAAGAAAATATGGCGAAAAATTTGAATTTGAAATTACTTTTAATTCGTATTCCAATCTGTCTTCGGCTTCCTTGTTTTTACCCAATCCCATGTCTCGCAATCCATCGATGGCTAGTTTTCTCAAATATGAATCGTGTGTTTCACCGGCCGGAACTTCAAACGGAGGCATTTTTGTATTTTTAAGTTCAAGCTCCAAATTGCATGAATCCGCTATTTTTACGCTATTTTCAAGTACTTCTGGAATATCTTTAAATGCTTCCAAAAAAACATCCTGGTGATTTAAGTCAAAAAAATCCGCTTTCATAGACAGCCTGTTTTTTTCATCTGTATTTTTACCAGTTTGAACAGCCAAAAACACATCATGGACATCTCTGTCTTCTCTGTTTAGATAATGAATGTCATTTGTGGCAACTATTGGAATGTTTGTTTTTTTTGAAAGCTCAATCATTTTAGGAATAAGATTTACGCTATCTTCAATTCCAGGGTGATGCCCAATTTCAAGATAAAAATTATCTTTTCCAAAGATTTCTAAAAATTGATTTGCTGATTTTTCCGCTTCATCAAAATTATTTGCCGTAAGCAATCTGCTAATTTTTCCCGCCAAACAACCCGAAAGAGCTATTATGCCTTTATTGTGTTCTTTCAACAAATCAATATCAATTCTCGGTTTATAATAATAGCCTTCTGTGTGCGCTTTTGAAACCAATTTTAAAAGATTTTTATAGCCTTCAAGATTTTTTGCTAAAAGAGTGAGGTGGGTAATTTTTGAATCAATTTTATGGACTTTTTCAAATCTTGTTCTTGGAGCTAAATAAGATTCTACCCCAATTATTGGCTTTATTCCAAGCTTTTTTGCTTTTGTGTAAAATTCTATAGCTCCGTAAAGATTTCCGTGGTCTGTAATGGCGATAGATTTATATCCGAGTTCTTTTGCTTTTTCCAAAAACTCGTCGATTTTTGACAATCCGTCCAATAGACTATAATGTGTATGATTATGAAGGTGGACGAATTTCATTTGTGATAAATTTAAATTTATTTTACTAAAATACCTTTATTTAATTTATTTTTCTTGATTTGATTTATAAATAAAAATTATTACTAATATTTTTTTTGTCGCGTTGATTTTTGTCATCAAATTATTAAAAAATATTTTTTATTTTTCATATTCCACAATCTTTAAAAAAATTCATTGCGCGCTAAAAAGCCTTTAAATCAAAGCTTTTTATAATGAAGCATCAAAAATAATAAAAAAATAAAAACTCGTCGATTTTTGACAATCCGTCCAATAGACTATAATGTGTATGATTATGAAGGTGGACGAATTTCATTACTACAAAATTTTAATCAGAAAACGCAAGAAAGCAAATTTTGGTTGGGGACAAGAAACTCGCCTATTATCAAAACATAAAAATATTTTGTCAATTGATGAAGCTGGTAGGGGTTCGCTTGCTGGACCTTTGTCTGTTGGAGGATTATTTTTGGATAAAAATGTTTTAAAAATTTTAAAAAACGAAAAAATTGAATTTTATGACTCAAAAAAATTTAAAGAAGACGAAAGGGATTTTATTTACAAAATTATCAAAAAACTTGGCTTGCCTCACAAGGTTTTTTTGATTTCTCACAAAACTATAGAAAAATATGGAATAAATGGGGCTTTTTTGATAGGAATTAAAAAATTGATAGAATATTTTGAACCGAGATGCGTTGCGATAGACGGGAGACCGCTTTCAAGTATTAGGCTTTGGCGAATAATCTCTGCGAGAGAACTTGTCGGAGGCGGTTTTGGCTTGGTCCCGAAATACTCTGTATTTCGGGAAAAACCGCCGAGACGAGAGGCTGCGCGAGCCGCTGGAGCGAGCGACAGCTGGTTCTCGAACAGAGATTATTCGCCCATGACTAAAATAAATTTTTTAATTTCGCGTTCACTTTATACCAATAAATCTGCGCGCTTAAAACAATTTTTCAATAAAATTCCAATACATTCATTTATAAAGGGCGATGAGAAGCTTAATTCCATAGGCGCGGCTTCTATTTGCGCAAAAGTGAGACGAGATAATTATGTAATCAATCTTTCAAAAAAATATCCGAAATACAAACTTGAAAAGCATAAAGGCTACGGCACCGAACTCCACCGAAACCTCATCAAAAAACACGGAATATCTGCCATTCACCGCAAAAGTTTTTGTAGAAATATTCTTGCTACCCTAAAATACCCCTAATTTTATTAAAAATTCCGGTGAAAAAATCTTTTACACTTCCCCAGATGTTGGCTAAATTGACACCTGTTGTTTTTTGGATTTGCTCGCCAATTTGAGAAGAATCAACGCCTGTTGATTGTTTAAATAAATTCATAATTTTTTGAAACCCAAGTTGCATCATTCCAACAAGTTTATCCCAATCAAAAAATGGCTTTACTTTCAACCAAAAAGATTCTGGCATAACAGCAAAAATTATCAATATCACAGCTACCCAAAAAATTAAACGAATTAATCTAAACATTAATACAATTATAGCGCTTCATTTATCAGTTTCAATATTTTTTATCATTTTCTGCTTTACCTTATATCCACTGCAATGTTTTAATATCCCCAAATACGATTGCAAACTCTGATTAAATTGTTTTTCTGAGATTAATTTATCACTTAATTTTTTGTATTGATTTTTAGTCTTTTTTAACATTCTTTTTTTTGTTTTTGTTCGCAAAACTCTGTAATGAGGCAAAACAACATATCCGAGAAAATCTATTCCCTGAATGTATTTTCTGATAAAAACCTTTTGCGAATGAATATACAGATTAAGATTATCTTTTAAAAAATCGTTAATAACCGATATTATGCCGATTAAATAATTTTTATCTGTATCTAATATTATAAAATCATCGCAATAGCGAATGTAGTATTTGATTTTCAATTTATGTTTTATAAATTTATCTAATTCATTAAGATAGATATTAGCAAACAACTGGCTTGTAATATTGCCGAGCGGTATTCCTTTTTCTTTTTCTGTTTCAAAGCTTTTAATTATTTCTTTAACAAGTTGAATAATATCTGTATTTTTAATGTTCTTATTTATCAATCCGAGCAATATATTTTGATTTACTGAGTCAAAAAACTTTTTAATATCGCATTTCAAGATAAAGGTTGTTTTTATATTGTTTTTGCTTAATCTTTGTAAAAATCTTTTTAATCTATTCACTGCTTTATGTGTTCCTTTTTTTAATCTACAAGAATACGAATCATAAATGAATTGTTTATCAAAAATTAGATATAGAATTCTAAATATAGCGTGGTGTAATATTCTATCTTTTACCGTTGCTTTGTGAATATGCCTCAATTTGGGATCTTTGATAAAAAACGATGTATAATCTGAATGTTTATAGGTTTTATTTTTTAATTCGTAATAAAGATTGAAAATATTATCTTCTAAATTAAATTCAAATTCTTGCACATCTTGTTTATTGGACTTGCCTTGCTTAAATTCTTTCCACGATAAAAATAGATTATCAAGAGAAATTATTTCTTCAAAAACATTATGACTACTGCTAATACCCCCCCCCGACGATTCGATGTTGCTATTGTTCATAAAATTTATGAGTTCTACAAGTTATTTCATAAAAGTTTAATTCTTTTTCCTAAAACAGAAAAATACCTACTTGGATATAAAATTGAAAATGTAGTATTGAAAATTTTAGAAATTGTGCTATCTGCTGTTTATGTGCCTAAATATGAAAAAAATAAAATTCTTAAAACAGCAAGTAACAAAATTGATTTTTTAAAATATCTTATCCGTATTGCTTACGATATAAAATCTATAAATTTAAAAAGATATATTTTACTACAAGAAAATATTGTAGAAATAGGAAAAATGCTTGGTGGATGGATAAAATCAACGACGCAATAATGACAATATAAATACCCGCTTATAAGCGGGTATTTATATTATACCAAGTAGAGACTTCTATAAGAAATCCGAAGCCGAGCCATAGTTAGCATTCGGATTGTCAACTCTGTTCGTGTCGAACTTGACTTCGTCGTCGTTGAAGTTAAAGAACGGCGCGTTGTCAAATTGACCATCGGCGTCAAATAATTGCCTTTATTCATCTACATCACTGGAAATTGAATT
>ERZ1292629.613-Hain-H43-01um-R1-613-length-39358-cov-13_pt1 | contig 39358 bp, 62 predicted proteins | sample MGYA00564399_ERZ1292629 | MGnify/ENA primary metagenome ERZ1292629 (study PRJEB36523, sample SAMEA6512636) | groundwater metagenome | collected 2019-01-08 | study: AquaDiva: Metagenomics assemblies of 32 groundwater samples
CAACTCCCAAGCCGAGATTTGGAACAACGACAACTCCCAAGCCAAGATTACGAACAATCAAAATTCATTTATAAGAATTTATAGATTAAACACAAACATAAAACTTTTTCTTTTTGGATATTCCATTGCTGCTATTCCGTTTGATTTAAAAATAAAAATTAAAAAGTCAAAAACAGCAGTTATTCAAAGATATTAAGAAGCACGATAAAAATAATTAAAAGAGGTGGTCGTTAGAGAAAAAGAAAAAACTTAAATAACTATGAACAACCTAACCAAATTATACATTGAAAGGAAAGAGGAGTTTAATAAAGGAATAAATCCTTATAACATTTCAGACCCTCCATCTGATAAAGAGTGGTTATTTACAAATCAAAAATCCGACATCTTATCAGTCCTTGATGTGATTGAGAAGTGGGGGAAAGAGAATGAGAAAGAATATCCAAGTAATGATTTTAATGATGGTGGCGACCCAGAATATCGTAATAGACGAGAAGCAATAGATAGTCGCACTACATCATCATATAATCAAGCCCTCTCCGACCTCCTCCAATTCATAAAAGAAGCAAAAAATGAAATTTATATCGCATATTGAATTAACCGAAACGGGATTTAAACTTTCACCTTATAACAAAGCATATTTACTTTCTTACGCTCAAAAGAATAAAGGCGAAGCAACACTGATAATTAAGCTCCGAAAAAGAAAATCCCGCAACGCTCTTGGTTATTACTGGGGCGGAATACTGCCGGCCATAATCGCCCATAATAAAAATTTGGTCCATAAAGGCCAGTTGGAACATAACCCTTTTATCTTTGCTGAATTGATAAAAGAAAAGAAAATCACAAAAAATGAAATAGACAATTTACACCGAGACATCATGTTCACTTTTCGGCCGGATATAGTGAAAGATTTGAAAACAGGCAAAATACACAAAGTCGGACAGCAATTAAAAGAAAATGACAATCAATATCTTATAGAACTTATCACGGAAATTTGCGAAGCGTATGAACCGCAAGGATATGAATTTGGCGAAGCGGAAACTTATAAAAAAAATAGAGATAATCCCAGATTAAAAATTATCAATTAGAAAAAATGAATTGGTATCAAAGTTATCAGAAAAACAAACAGAAATACGGAAATAAAAGAACAGAATATAACGGACAGATTTACGCGAGCGGCCTTGAAGCAAGTCAGGCTCGGGAACTTGATTTTAGAATTAAAGCCAAAGAATTAAAGAGCTGGGATCGGCAAGTAAGATTTGAATTTTGGCTTATCAAGAAAAATAAAAACTGGGTCTTAATGGATAAAAAACCCGAAAACGCGATGCAAGCCATAAAACTGACAACTTATATTCTTGACTTCATCGCTTACCGGACAGATGGTTGCCGAGAATTTATAGAAACAAAAGGAGATTTCTTATCAAAACTTCCTTTATGGAAAATGAAATGGCGACTTTTGGAAGCCGCTTACGGAGATAATGAAAAGGTTATTTTAAGAGTTATTAAATAAAAAATATGGAAATGTGTTCAAAAAATCACGATGAAATAGTTTTTGCTGGAGCAAATGTGGTTCAAAGAAGTTGGCGACAAAGAAAAAGCGGTAGCAAAACTAAAAGAGATGTTAAAACCCGCAAAGGAATTAGAAGAATTATTAACCCCCTAACATATCAAGTATGAAGAAAAAACTTAAAAGAAAAATACCCGAAAATCTCCTGCCTCTTTATGAGTGGTGGGAAGGAAATCATTTAGATAAAAAATGTGGGAATGTTGTAGTCGCTTACGACCCAGAAAGACACGAAATAAAAAACTTTTATTTCGCTAGTTTCAAAGATGAATTACCACATTTTATAACTTCAGAAAATCGTTATTATCATAATTTTAGAAAACTTCCCAGTAAATTATAAAAATAGGCGGTGAGCCACAGACCAAATAAACAAATGCTGTGGTAATGCTGTAAAAACGGCAGACCTAAACGGGGTGGAATGAAGCGAATGATAGTTAAAGAACCGTTGCCCTTAAATAACTATCAAGCCCCGCAAGGTTGAAAAACCTGACCTGTGATAGTCGCCTTAATCCTTAACCCCCTAACCCCTATATCAAGTATGAAGAAAGAAAAAGTATTATCGCCTCTTGGTCTAAATTGTGATTATATTTTTTGTAAGGGGTGGGGAAGATTTGGGACAATACATTTTGATAATGGTAAAGAGATGCATGATGAATGTTTTAGTTTTTATAAGAAACTAAAGAGTGGCGAAAGAACGGAAATGGAAGAGTTGGCTGAAATAAAATCAATATGGTATGAGCATTATTTGGAATCGCACGGGAGAATGAAAGAACGGATAAGTGAGTATTTTATTGAAAGGTTTGAAGAAAAACTAAAGTAACCTAACCCCCCTATCAAAATGACCTTTGAAGAGAAAGTAAAATTACCCGAAAAGTTGCATATCTGGTATTTGGAAGCGTGCCAAAAACCTGAAAGCGGGATGGATTTCAATCCCGCCGCACAGGAACCTTATGAAAACTTAAAAGAAACGCAAAAGTTTCTTGATAAATATATTGCTGAAAAAATTAAGCAAGAAATCATCTCTCTGGGGGAGGGGATGAAGGTTTACGAAGAGAAAGACGAAGTAAAATTGCAGAAAATTCCTGATATATTTATTGCTCGCAACGCTGGCTATAACCAAGCAATAGAGGATTACAAAGCTAAGATATTGGAAAAATAATTTAACCCCCGCCCCCTCTCGGTAAATAGAGGGAAGATAAAATAAAGGGAATTATATGAAAAAAGCACTAAAAAGAATAGAGTATCGTATCTGGCATTATGATAACAAAGGCAAGAAAATAGAGGGTGCTCATTCCGACATCACAGGCAACCTCTCCGGCATCAGAGGCGACCTCTCCGGCATCAGAGGCGACCTCTCCGACATCACAGGCAACCTCTCCGACTGTAAAATTACCGAAGAAGAGAGAAAAAAAGGAATAAGCGTTGATGATTTGGTGATTTAACCCCCGCCCCCTCTCGGTAAAGAGGGAAGATGAAGTATGAAGAAAGAAAACAAATTGTGGGATAGAGGTGAAAAACTGTACGATGACTTCATTGAGGAGGTATTTGGCAGAAATAGAATGAAAGTTCCAGTCCCAAACCCAAGAACAAATGCCCTCGAATTATTTGCAGTATTAGACAAAGAAGGCGAGAGGGATTTGCTCATCGGTGCAATGTGTTTAGAAATATCTGACGCTATTATGCCCGAAAGTTTGTTTGCGGAAAAAGGCGAGTTGTTCAAATATGAGAGAGTTAAGAAATTATTCTAACCCCCTAACCCCTATATCAAGATGAAAAAAGAAGAAAAACTAAAAGAGAATAACTGGGAAAACTGGTTTGCTAATGCTGTAACCCAAGCGATTAGGGCGGCAATGTTGGGACAAAAAGGAGAGTCAGAAAAAGTTATCAGTGGTGCGGCAAGTATAATCCGTGAGGCAATTAAAAATGCGGAAATAGCAGAATTATCAAGATGCTGTATCCATTGTAACAATAAAACCTCTGGAAGAGAGCAATACGAAAGAGAACTTTATAAGAAAATAGAAAATATAGCCGCAACTTCAACTGCTCCATTGCGGGATATAAGAAAACTTTTTAGACATTAACATTACTAACCCCCTTAACCCCTATATCAAGATGACCAATGAAGAAAGACAAAAATTTTTAGAAGGCAAACCGAATTATTCTTGCCGATTTCACCCGACAGATTGGTGGCACGAAGTGGGTTGTGAACACCAAAATTGGACAAAAGAAGAATTGCAAAGTGCATTAGATAAAGTAAAAAGGTCGCTTGAATTGCAAATGAAAAATTTAACCCCCTAACCCCTATTAAAGTATGAAGAAGAAACGGAAAAAAAATTATTAAAATTAAAAGGAGAAATAAAATAAGGAGAATAAAGAGATGAAAAAAGTATATCAAATAGAAACAGGAGATTTTAGAACAGAAGTAATCGCTACTTGTTTTGATGAAGCGATTATATCGGCTTTTGCTGTTAACCCGCCCCAAAATCCCGGAATGTTAGTAAGAATGAGAATGAAAAACCCAGTTAAAGGAAACAAAGAACACGCTAAACAAGCAAAATGGCATTATCAGAACATAAGAGCGGCATTGAAATCGGCTGGTTATAGTATAACCCCCTAACCCCAATAAATAAAATTATTAAACTAAATATATTAAGATGAAGAAAGAAGAAATAGGAAATATGTTTAAAGAGATGGGCGAGATATTGACCAGAAAATGTAGTGTTTGCGGAATATTGTTTGAGTCAGAAGGATTATTATCCTGTCCTGCCCATTCTTTTGGAGATTTTAGGTGTATTCGCTGTAATGGAAATGGTTGCCCTTCTTGCGATGGGACAAAAGGAAGTAAATATAATCCTGAACCTTATTAACCTCCTAACCCCTATATCAAGTATGAAGAAAATAAAAGTTTATGTTTTGGTAGACAAAAAGACAAATGAGTTAATTTCGTATATGAATGGGAACGAAGTGGTTTTTAGCACCAAAAAGAAAAACCTATTAGCGGAATTTGATTCTAAAGTTAAACAAGCAATTTTAGAAATAAAATTCAAAGGAATAGATTTTTAACCCCCTAATCCCTAAGATGAAACAAACAAAAGAAAACTTAATAATAGAACTAACTAAAATTCGGCAATCTCACGAAGAATGGACTGCGGGCGATTTGAGAAGGAGGAAAGAATTTGCCAGAGCTTTTAATTGGAATAAACCTAAAAGACAGTTTGATTATGGAGATGCTGAACTTTATGAACCGACTTGGATAGAAATTTTTATAGAACTTGGAAAATTATTGGCGGCAAAAAACTTTACGGATTTTGAGGGCAATGTTTCAGAACTTGAATGTAAGTTAGAAGATTTAGAGAACAAGATTAGAAAAGAAATACATCCCAATCTAACCCCCTAACCCCTATTAAAGTATGAAGAAAGAAAAAATGGAGATAAAAATAAAAGTCGCCCCGTATTGGGTTAAAAGACAAAATTATTAGAATTTACCCCTCTCTCTTCGCTCATCGTTGGTAAATGGTGGATTACAGAAGAAATGTATGACAAGAAACTGCGAGAGTATTCGGCAAGTTTGCTCCGATTATTCCATTGGAAAATTTTAAAACAGGAAATTTCCAAGCGTTTAAACCGAACAACATCGCCAAAGATGGAACAAAAGTTACGCACTTTAATCTTTTTCAGTTAATTGCCAAAGGATTGATTTAGCTTTTCTTTCCGTTTAAAAGATTAAACTAAAAAACCCGCCATAAACGGGTCTTTTAGTTATTACAAACCTGAAAGTAAATTTGAAAGTCTTTTTAGGAAGCAAAAGACTTCTGAAATAAGAATAACAAATTAAAATTTTAAACGCAAGAGAGATTGGAATACCCGTTTTTAGCGTCTAATTTCGCTTATAAGCGATTTTATAGATAGGGGTGGCGCTTTTATCCTCTGGGACCATTTTTCTCAAATCAAGGCATTTTTAGGGCTTGAATATGCGGACGCTTGAGACAATTAACCCACGGATTTTCCCAGCCATATTCTTTCCAAAGAAGATAACCCACTTCCACGCCATAAATCAAATCTTTCAACTTATTGCTTTGTAATCTTTCATAATTGAATTGAGGGTGTGCCGGCCGGTGGACTTGCGGAATGCCGAACGATTGTTCTCTATCGCCGGCTTTTATCCCCCATTGGGGATAATCTTTTTTATATTTGGCTTGGCTTTGGATATTGCGTAATCCGCTTTCGCAATTAAAAATCTCTTTGGCTAGGCCTTCTTCTTCCAAAGGAAAATAATCCTCTATGGCTAAACATACCTGAAGAGAAATTATGTCGTTTTTAGGGCAATTCGCCGCCGGCGCCTTGACATAGATGACTGGATTAAAAGCCGAAAAAACCGTAGCCGGAACAATTTGATGAGCAAGATATTTTAATCCGCTTGGCAGGATAAAAAATTTTTCAATATAAACCAATCCCGAGGGTAATATATATTCTTTCCCGAAAGAGATTAAAGGAAATAGGAATATAAGCGTTGCCAGCGCTGTTTTTAGAAATTTAAACAAAATTATTTAAAGATGGCTTTGCCTAAATTTTTAAACCCGCCAAAGCGAGTTTTCACAAAATTCAAAGCAATAGTAATCAATCCGCCCACCGTTAAAGTGGAAAGTATGGGTTTTAGATATTGTTCCGCCAAACCCCAAATACTTATCTCCGAAAAGCCGGAAATAACGGCAATGCCGGCAAGCGCCGTTAAAATAAATTTTAATCCCTTACCTATGCCTGTTTTAAAACTATAAATTTTATCCATAATAATAATTAAATTAGTTTATAATTCTTTTTCTTCTTCGTAGTCGTCAAGGCAACTTTCGCAAACGCCTTCCGACATCTCTTTTTCTTTTAAAAGTTCGTGGCAGATAGAACAACTGCCAAATAGGGTTTCCGTTTCTAAAATATCACTCATAATTGATAAAATTAGTTGATAATTGGCGGAGCTTTTTGTTATCGGGAAGCTCCAGAAACCCGTTTGTTTTTGTTAAAGAACTTTCAATTTATTTTTTAAAATAAAATGCTATCCAATTTATGATGCTTTTATTTGCCTGACGATATTCTTCATTTTCTTTTTTAAGCCGCAAAATTTCTTGTTTCAAAGTTTCCGCGTCATCCATTTCCGCAAATTTATGGCGATAAAATTCAATAGGAAACGAGCTGAATTTATTTTCCCAAGTTTTTAAAGTATAGTGTTCCGACCATTTAAGGGTAAGGGAATTATTGGACATTATTTTATTATTATCGCTTACTATCCCGACGTGGCCGGCCCCAATCCCATATCCCGTAGGACTTATTATCAAATCGCCTTCTTTGGGTTCAAAAACTTGTTTAAACTTATCATTGCTTTTAAGGGCTTTATACATCTTGTAAGTTGATACATCCCCGCCCGCTTCTTCGCCTGTGGCACGCTTAAAAAGAAAATTGACCGCTTCGGCGCATCCTAATTCATTTTCTTTCCCAGATATGTCCAAATCAAGGTATTTCTTACTCAAAAAATATACTAAATTCATATTTTTTTATATCTTAATAATAAATAATTTTTTAAGAATAATCTCATAAGAGATCCGCACTTGACATTTTATTTAGAATTTTATAGACTTAAATTGTTAAGGGTATATTATAGAGCTTTATCTTTCCCCCGTTCGTTATACCCTTAACAGCGGGGGAATTTATTTAAAGGTCGGTTTAATAGTTTAATAATCTATATTTTACTATGAAAAAACTTATATTTATAATCGCTGTTTTCGGCTTTTTATTCGCTTTCAAAGCGTCCGCGACTCATTCTCTCTTGATAATTCCTCGCCCTCCGCAAAGCAATATTCATCCCGATTATATCACCAATTCTTGGGGTTTGAATAACACCCAAACTCCTAAAATTGCGGGCGGAACTTCGGTAAAGGACGAACAAGGTGTAAATCAAGAATGTCCGATCTTCATAAGGACTTGCGCCGACATCACAAAAACGGAATGGTATCGTTCAAATATGCTGAAAACCGCTAAAATGATATTGGACAAATACGGCTCTTCCGCTTATCTAACATTTCCTTACTTAAAGGGCTGGTATGATATTGTCCGATAACTTTCTCGGTCTTGCTATTTTCAGTTATAGCAAGACTGGGAAAATTATCGTAAAATTTCTTCCCAATAATTCTTAATCCACTCTTTCAGTTTAACATAGAAAGATTTGTTTTGTGAAGATTGGTTTTGTATAGACCGAGCTTTTTCAACCGGCATATCAATTAACATATAAGATCCGTATCTACCTACGAAATAATTTATTGTTTCTCTTGAAAGCCAATGTTTACCATTTAATCCCGCTTCTTTGCCGTAAGAATTAACGACTTCCAAAAATTCTTTATCCCAACCCGTAACAAACATAAAATGTCCAAATCCTCCTTGCGGCGTTCCGGTTAAATATACTTCCGATAAAGGCCAGCTAAAAATAACGCCTATTCCCGCCGCTTGTTTTTCATTTCTAAATTTCCAAATTGATGTTCTGATATTATCAAACGCATCATATTGTCCTTTACAAGTTACATAGGTTTGTTTTTTAAGTTCATCTCCATTTTGTATTTCATAATTTTTTAAATATCGTCTGTCTTTTTTATCTTCCGGCACTTTTACATATTCTTTGCGAGGTGAACCATATTTAACCCAAGTTTTAAAAGCCATTCTCATATCTTGCCCAAATTCTTCATTTTTACCGGATAATTCCTTTGAGGCGGCAAAAACCCATTCTTGGCTTCCTTCCACGCCATCCATTAAATAAGCCATTCCTATGGTTCCATAGGCGGTGCAAAAATCATCATTGCCGTCCGCTTCTTGATTTCTGATTATTGTTTCGCCAAGAGAAAATTTATCAGGCAATTCTGAAAGTTCGGGAAGTTTAACAATACTTCCTAAATTCAAATCTCGGTTATCTTTTGGAAGAAGTTTTAATCCGCCTATTTTCATATATTAAGGGCGATTTTTTATTTTATTTAAAAGATATTCGGCATCTTTTTTAATATCTTTATTCCAAGATTTCCAATCTCGCAAATGGCAAAGCAAATAATGGCAATCACGGCAGGCGGTTATAAAATTTAAAGGATTTAATTCGTCTTTCGGTGAAATATGATAAGGCAAGATGTGATGAAGTTCCAAAGATTTTAAAAAAGTTTTCTTTTTCCCGCAACATTCACACTCTTTTTTTATATTGGCGTTTCGTATATCTCGCCATTCGGGACTTCTTTTCCCCCCGAGCAAGTTTCCCCGCCACCAATCTTTTAAAAATTCAATCATTTTATTTTATAATTGATTAAAATATCCAGTTTCCTGTCTATTTTTTCCAGATTTTCTTTTAATTCTTTGTAATGTAATTCTTCTGTGGTTTTGACTATCTGAACTTGCGTGTTAATTTCGTTTGTTTTACTTGAAGCCGAATACCAGCCGGAAAAAATCGAAGCGCTAATCATTCCGACTGCTCCGATAATCGCCGTCAGTAAACTTATTTGACCCATTCTTTTTAAAATTTTCATATTTTATCCTCCTAAATAAATTACTTTTTCCCGAGCCGATACCTTGATTAAAATTTTTGGCATTAAAGGCATTTTAATTAAAAATTATTATTTCATCATCTTCATCTCTTTTTTTGGCGGCGACCGCGCCGGTATAAGGAACGGTTGAAGACTGGGTAACGGTATTCACATTTGTCAGAGTATTTGAATTACTGGAACTGTCGGTCGTCAAATCGGCGTTAAAATGATAAAGAGCCGCCGTGTTGGCGTCATTCGTGAAATCTTCCGTTTGGACGGAAAAATTACCTGAATATCGGACCGAATTTGAGACGCGGGGTTCGTCTATCAAGCCGGGGAAATAACGGTCGGGAGCGGTGCTTGCTCCGATATTCATAGAAAGAGCATTATCGCCTATTGATGTTGCCGCTCCCGACCCGCTCAAAGTCGCAAGAGTTCCATTGATAAATATCTTTGTTTCCGAACAAGTTCCCGTCCATACTCCAGCGATATGATACCAAGTATTGATAGAAGGAGTAAAATTAGTGGTGTTATATTGGCATTTGGTCGTAGCATCTTGCCAGACAGTCATATAACCTCCGGCTCCCGGAATATACCGAAGAACATAACCATTGGTAGTCCCATTGGCTTTATTGATGATATGTTTTTCATCTCCGACATCGGGATCGGAAGAAAAATAAATCCACGCTTCCAAAGTAAGTGTTCCGGTGATTGATAAAGAAGCGGAGTCGGCGGCATAAAGATATTGAGTCGTGCCATTAAACGAAGCGCTGTAAGTATTGACCGCCAAAGTCAAAACAGGCATTAACGTTAATCCAATAATCGTTAAACCAATTAAAATTATTTTCTTAATCATTTTGTCCAAGTTAAACTTATCGCTTCTTTGCCGAAACCGATTGATTTTTGTTTCAAAATCGGAACTGTTTCCATTTGCGAAGTGGTTGAATTAAATCGCTGGATGTTTTCATAGTGTTCAAAAATAATCTGATAACTTTTAGTTCCGTCACCGTGTTGCATTTCATTCACCCGATAAGATGAATTGTCGTCAAAAAAAGTCTTTGGCAAAAACCTATATTTTCCTTTGGTTGCCAACTGATTACTTTGATAATCCTGAATTAAAACCGAAATTGCGTCTTCGATTGATAATTGGGCTTCTCCGAATTTAGGAGAAACAATTAAAATAATTCCGATTATTCCGATTAAAATAGTTCCAATTAAGATATTTTTTTTATTCATAATCAATCCGCTGTTTTATTAAAAAATGCCGTGATAATAAGTCGTAAATTGGAAGTGATGGCGGTTGAACTTGCCTGCACCACAAAATCCTCAAAAGCGGTGAAAGTATTATTGGTGGACGCTTTCGTGAAAGACCCCGCAGTGGGGCAAACGCCGGTCTCCGTCCAATTCTCATTATCTCCAAAACGCAAATGAGCGGTAATGGAAGCAGAAGTGGTGGTCGCTTTACAATAAAATCCAATAAGCGTTAAAGGTTCGGGGTCGTTAATAAGCACCAGACTGGTAGTCCCGCTTCTGATATTTTTTCCAAATATATCAAGAGTGGTGGTGGCGATGTTAAACGCTCTGGTGGTCGTTCCGGTGATAATATGCGTTGAACCGTCATTAAACCATTTTAATTGTCCGGAAGTGACGTCAATCGCTATCTCACCGGCGGCGTTCACAATCGGACTTCCGTTTGGCAATTCAAAAGAAGTCGCCCCGCCGAAATCAATTACGCCGGTTGAAGTAAGACCGGTAAGAGTTCCAAGAGAAGTGATATTTGCCTGCGCCGCCGTTGAAAGTGTGCCGGAGATGTTCGTAAAATCGGCGTTAGTCGCCGAGATTGCCGTTGAAGAAGCGTAAGTAATGGTTAAACGATTTAATGAATCGTTAAAAGATAAATTAGTATTATCCTGTGAGATTGAAGTCGTCCCCCAGAAAAGAACCGAGCCGTCCGTGAAGTTATCGGTTACCTCCGCCGAAGTTAAATCTATGGCTGTGCCGAGAGAAGCCGTCAGCGTTCCCGCCGAGCCGCCTATCACTGAACCAAAAGTCCCCGAATATGAAAGTCCGTCTCCGATTGTCGCCGAAGTCGTGGCGATATTGGCAAAAGTATTTACTCCTGAAAAATAAGGAATGTTGCCTTGAACGGCGGCAGTTGAAGTTGAAAGTCCGCCAAATGAAAGAGTGTCGCCTGTAAGAATAACTGGCCAAGTTGAAGTAAGATTTGTTTCATCTGAAATATCTATTGAAGCGCCAAGCGAAGTGGCCAGAGTATTGCCTGTGCAAATCAAACCCGTTCCGCATAATTCCGAAAGATAATCTCCGCCGATATTAAGAAGTCCTGAAACGGATAATGAAGTAGTGGTGGCATTGGTTGAGCTGGCGTTCGTTACCACAAAAGAAGAAGGAAAGATAATATGGTTAGGTAATGAAAGCGTCCAAGTCCGATCAGCCGAAAGGTCTTGCGCGCCGGCCGAAGAAGTTATCTGTCCGGCTGTTCCCGCTATTGTTAGTTGTCTTGTAGCTCCGATATAAGTTGAAGTATCTATGCTTAAAGTTCCGTCTCCTGAACCTGTCTTGACGAAACCATTTGAAGTCAGATTTTGAAGTTTGGTAATCCAAGCGTCTGTAATTGTTGATTGTGTAATAGTGGCATTGGCGAAAGTGGCCAATCCGGTAAAGAAAGAAGTTGAAGAAGCATATAGGGTATCTTTTAACCAAATAGGCGTGGTGGTTGAATTGGTGTTTTCGCCGTAAGTTGAAGAGGGCGTCCAAGCGAAAGTCATTCCACTTATGGTTCCGCAAGAAACCGTGCCATCTGAACTGGTGATAAGAGCTTGACTTAAAGAACAGTTAGGAGTCCCTGAAATTATCAAAGCCGAAGTGGAAGCGTTTTGAGTAAATACATTTTTCCAAATTCTTAAAGGAGTGGTAGAACCCATATCATATAATGAATTATTTTCTGGAAGTATATTTCTTAAAATAGTAGCACTGGGAGCTGCCAAAGAAAAATAAGAAACATTTAATAAAAAAATAAATGAAATTATTAAAATAAATATTTTATTTTTTGTTATTTCCATAATAAAGAAGTTTTATTTGGCTTATTTCCTTTGGCAAATTGATTTTTTAATCCTTTTCCCTTTCTACTATTGGAAATTTTTACTTTTTGGTCTTCTAACATTATTTCACCTTTTTTCATATTTCATAATTATTATTATTTTTATAATTATCCTTCTACATACATTACCCATAAAGTTTGACCTGTTTCTGGGGCCGACACCACGCCTGTAAGCGTTAATTTGCTGGAAGAAGCTGTAAAAGTCCAATCAACTTCCGGTCTATATCCCAAAGGAAATTGCGTGCCAAAAACTCCTAATACTCTATTTACCCTCGTCAAAGTAAATTCTTTGGTTGAACCATCACATTGAGAAGATAAATCTACATAACGAATTGTATCTCCGCCTCCGCCTCTACCACTACCTGATTTTATTTGAGAAATATAACTTCTGATTAAAGGAATTAAATCTTTTATTGCCGAAACATCAAGCCGTTTTTCTTCTTTCAAAGATTGAAGTTTATCTCTAATCATTTCAGCTTCAAGTTTAAATTCTTTATTTTTAGGAAGACGAGTTAAAATTTTTCCAATAATTTTATTTTCATCCGCGTCTTTTCCATCTTTTCCTTTTTGCGGAGAAGGAATTTTGTTTAGAACTTCTTTGATTATTTTTGTTTCATCGGAACTTTCACCGTCTTTCGGTATGGGATAATCTATGCCGGCAAGAGGTTTATTTCCCATATCTCCTTTGTCTCCTTTTAAGATTTGAACTTCTAAACTTTTTATCTGTAAGAATAATTCTTTAAATAAAGTTTCAATTTCTTTCATTACGAAATTAAGAATTTCTTTATTGCTTCCGGTTGTTTCATTTTGCCGTTGTTTGAAATTATTTAAAGAATTATCGGCTATTTCTTCAAAAGCGCGGCTAAAATCGCTTCCTCTTTTTTCGTGTAAAAGACGAATTTTATCAAAACGATTATTACTCATTGCTTTTTTTATTTCTGATATGGTGGACATTTGACTTATTGTTAGGGATATGCTATATAATTAAATATTATGATTATCTTTTCCATCTTTATTGTTACTGCAATTTTATTTAGTCTATTGGGGGACTAATATTTAAGTCCTCTTGGAGCGGGAATTTTCCCGCTTTCTATTTCCAATGATTTTGGACTCTTGAATTTTCCTGCGGGAGATTGTTTCTGTTCTTCTGGAACGAACTTTCTTAAAATTTGCCCAACCTGCGAAGCGCCAGAAACACCACCTAACTCTAAAGCGGTTTCTCCTGCCCTTATTCCACCCTTAATTCTTGTTTCTGTTTTCTTGGCAGTAGCCGCCGAAATCGCTCCTTGATAACCTTGTCTGAACACATCCCAAACAGGAACTCCAGTGCCTCCATATTCGGCAACACTTACAAGATTAGAAACAACAGGAATTTGTCCCGCGACTGCGCTAAACACTCGCTTGCCGATTCCCTCTTCTCTTTCTTTTTTAGCATAGTCCTCGCTCCCGAAAATTTGCGCCATTCCTGTCGTTATATAACCCTCCGCGATTCCTGCCGCGACAAGTGAAGAAGCTATGGCGGCGGCTTTAATCGGGTCTTTTTCTTTTGCCAGCGCAACCTTAGCGTCTCGCCATAGAATTGATTGGTTATGAATAAATCTTTGAAATTGAAAAAAAGCCATCACTAAATCTTTATTTGACGCTGAAGCGTAAAGAAGCGGAGCGTCCTTGTATTCGGAACTTCCTTGTGTTCTGCGGACAACAAGGTCGGCATATTCTTTAGCTTCGTTATCTATATTTTTTCCAGCAGTGAACTCGTCCAAGTTAAAACTGAAATCAATTCCTCTATCGTTTATGTTTTTCCTGTAAGCCGCGTACCACACGCTATCGGCTGTCCACGAATCAAAAGTTTTAATTCCTTTGTATCCCCACTCCTGCCATTGAGCGAGTTTTTTTGCTTTGGCAAGGGCAGTATAAGTAGGGTCGTCAAAGTTTCTGAATTTCTGCTGTTTTGAAATATTATGGATAGCGTCTCTGATTCCAGAATTAGTAAAGAATTGAACATCGTGTATTAAGGCATCCTTCCCTAAAAATCCTACTGAAACTATTTTTGCCAAGGGCTGTTTAACTATCGGAGAAATCTTGAAACCCAAAACTCCATGTCCGATATTACGGACAAGTTGAGTCAATGGCCCCGGTTTATATCCTTTAGGAACTCCTCCGCGGGCCAGAAGGTCGAGCCAACCAGCTACCCATTTCTGCCCCATTTTACCAACACCTTTGGCGTATTGTTCCGACTTGGCAATTTTACTCAAATGGTTTATCAATTCCTCTTTATGAATAAAAGCCGAGCTGTCGTTTATATGTTTTACCAAAACATCAAGAGCGCTTAGATTGAGTTTCTGCCCTCCCGCAAGAGTTCTCGACTTCGTAAAGCCCTGTTCTGTCCGAGAAGTAAGTTTATAGTCCCCGGAAAGTCGCATAAAAAGCTCATCGGAGTTGTCAAAATCGGTAATCCAAGACCAGTAGTTATCCACCTTTCCAAGTTTCTCGCCTCGTGTATTCCAAAGCACCCTTTCTATATCAGGACGGAGTTCGTCAAAAACTCCTCTCCCAAGATTATAAAATTCCGTTTCGCCTTCTGTTAATTTAACACCATCAAGAAACGCATCGGTGAAAAGGCGGGGGTCTGACTTTTGGAGTTTGGCTCTACCACCTTCTTGTCGCAGAGTCGCCCACAACATCACATTTTCGTAATTCTCCGTATTGAGCTTCCCGTGTTTTGTTTCAATATCCTTTACTCTCACAAAGAGGTCATCAACAATTTCGTTTCGCATCTCGTTTTCCAAGTCGGTAGCAACATCCACTGGTCTTTTGAATATCCGCCAGTTTGCTCCAAGTTGTCTGTCATTGTCCAAAATCTGAAATCCGACATCGGGCGTAACATAATATTGCGTTCCTTTACGCATTGCTTCAACCGTAGAGTCCCTTGCTCCGGCAAAACTGGCCGTAGGCACTGGTTCTCCTGGTTTTCTTGGTGGGGGCAGTCCTGAATCTAAATTGCGAGGCGCGGATTCGGTTATTTCTTTTATGGCGTTATCAACCTTGAGTTGTTTTAATTCTTCCGTGGTTTTCTCGGCCAGTTTTCCTTCGCCCAATAAAAACTCCAATCTGTCATTTATTTCAATGAGTTTTCGGATAGGAGTTTCTTTTAATGGCTGTTTCCCAAGTTCAGCCGCTCGTTCCGCTTTTTTCAAAGTTACTGCTCCGAAACGGAAAACCGCCTCTGGCTCTTTGCTTATAAATTCTTTGAGTTCAGCAAGTTCCGCCTGCGTTTTTTTAGAAAAGGTTTCAGGGGTCAATCCCTCTATCGCTTCCGCCGCCTTTTTTTGCTGGTTAGGAGGAAGTGCGCCAATCTTCTCAATCGCCCCCTCTATGTCCCCGACAAGCTCCTTTTTTATTTCCTCGTTTCGCAGATTGTTTATTCTGCGGATAGCGTTAGCGACATCTCCGTCCGTGGTCGCGTTATTCACCGCCACAATCAATCGTCCTCTTAAATCCGGTGAAAGTTTAGTTTTAGCATAATCGGTAATTATCTGCTTTTTCTGGGCGATATTTTTCGTCTTGTCTTTTAGTGTCTGAACTGTTTTTTTGGTTAAGTCGCTCAATTCCGCGGCCGCTCTTTCGTATGCTTCCCCCTTTGAAGTGCGAAGAATCGTCCGTACTGCTTGTGTTGCTTCTTTTGCTCCTCTTGCCTCTGCTCTGATTCGTTCTCGTAGCAAAACATCCTCTCCTCTACTGATTTTAGGAGCTGATGGTTGTACCGCTTCTCGTATGATAGTTTTTGTCCGTCCAATTTGAGTTGGTGCAGGGACAGCTTTTAGAAATGCTTTTGGAGGAGGCAATTCTTTAGAGATAGCCCGACTAACGGGAGCTTCACCTTTAAGAATATAATTGCCCGTGCTTGGTTCTTTGAATACCGCATCTTTTGGTAATGTGAATTGCTCAACTTTTATATCACTTGGGTCTCCTTTGTAGTGGCTTTCTGAATAGAATCTCGCACTCTGTTCGGTCTCGGCAAAATATGTTCCTTTTTTGAAATTGCCAGAAGGAAAATCTGGGGCGGCACGATATAAAGTAATTGTATCCCTTGCTTCTTGGGCGAGGGGTTCTAATTCTGGAGAAATTGAGGGAGCAAGTTTTGGGGCGACTTTAGTCGTCTGTTGCACATTGACGATATGCTCAAAAAGTTTTTTAGCCGTTTTATCGTCAGTAACCTTCACCACATCATCAGCAAATTGGCGAGCCAAATCATCAGCTACGCCCATTTTCATAAGCACCTCTATTGCCTCGCCCGCAGTTTTAGCTTTTATCATTGACTTGAAAACATTTTTTTCCAGTCCTCCAAAGGGGGTTAAATCAAGCCCAACGCTTCCTGTAATGCCGAGAAAGGTAATACTTGGGGTATCCAAATTCGCGAGAATTGTGGTAACAAGCCGTTCTGTGGGGGTAAGGCCGGGAGTTTGCGAAATGGCTTCTAATTCTTTTTTGAATTCTTCCACTTTTGGTTCGGCTTCTGCTATTCTCTGTTCAATAGTTTTAACTTCCTCACCCTTGCCAAATATGGTTTCAAAAGTTCCTTTAGCAAGAAAACTCTTAAAATCTTCTTCTTTTAGCGACCCCACAAACGGCTTTAGTTCTTTGGGGACAACCGCTCCCGCTATTGTCAGCCCCGCGCTTGCGATATTACGAACGATGCTTTGACCTGTTTCTTTTGCAAATTCTCCCGCTACTTGCTGTATAGTTTTATATTCCGTGGGAAACATAGCGGGAGTAGAGGTTTGAGTCCCAAAAATGTTAGTTCCTAAATCAAGCGAAATTGGTGTTTCCTTCTTGGGAATTTCCGAGCCGATAGGAATATATCCTTTAGTCGGTTTTTCTAATTGTTCAATGGGAATATATGTCATATTATTCCGCGCGTCCCGCGACTTTTTCCTGCTCATAAAATAATTGAATATAAAGCTCCTTAGCTTTTTCGGAGTTCAAGAAGTTTTCAACTTCTTCTGTTCTCCCTGTAAAGAACCCCGCAAATCCGTGTTCTTTGGCCAGGGCTTTTAATTCATTTTCCGTATATCTCGCTTTCAATCCGTCATAAGCGTCTTTTTGGGTAGTAGCAGATGTTATTTTTTCTAAATTCAATTTTGGTTTTTGCCCATAAGTTTCAAGCACCGCATTTATCTGTTGTTCTAGTTTTCCTTGTTTTTTAAGATTTACTATGACGGCTTCTATGCCAAACTTGTTAACATCATTTTGGATATTTGTTATATCGTTAGGTAAAAAACCAGCACCAATAAGCGTTCGCCGATCTTCAGAAGTAATAGAAACCCCTCCTCCCTTCGGTTTAACTTTCGCCTCCTCCGCCTCCACCATATTTATCAAACTATTCACATCAACATTAAATTCTTTGGCTTGTTTTTGAATAAAACTTAAAGCGTCTTTATCGGACATATTTTCTATCTGTTCCGCAATGCCTGGCGCGATGTCTTTTGAAGTTTTAATGCTTGCTTGTTGAGCCAAGAAAGGAGCGGCGATATTCATTGCTTCTTCGTAACTGCCGGCAGATTGAGCGGAACTGATTATATCGGGCGGCGCGCCTTCGGTTAATAATTTCTGGGTAAAAGCAAGTTTATTTTTTCTGTCATCCAAAACAAGGTCAATTATTTTTCGTTGGTCTTCTTTTAGTTCTTTATAAACTCCTTTTGTAGTTTCCAGTTCAAATTTAACTCCTTCAAGTTTTGCCGCTTCGTCTTGCATCGCCGCATCGGCAAACATTCCCACGAATTTAAGGCTTTGGTTTATTCTTTCTTGCGCCGCGCCTTTTTGTTCCATTACATCCCTTAAAACTTCAAGTGGTTTTTGAGTTTCTTTAACGATTAAACGATTAAGTTGATTTTCGGATACTCCGAGAGTTTCAAGATTTTTTTTTACTTCATCGGGTATTTTACGCAATCTTTGAGTGGTTTCAAAAATTTGAGCGTTATATTGGTTTAAAATATCTTGTTCTCCTTTTATTCCAAACTTTTCAAAAAGTCCGGTTAAGATTTGAACAGTTCCGCCTTTTTTAATTCCCGCCGCCAATTCGGAAGAAAGAGTTTCAATCTTTTTATTTAGGTTTTCTATTTGAACATTACTCATTAAATCACTTACTCCGCTTAAATAAGTATAAGGAGTGGTTTGAGAAACAGTTGGAGCGGTAATCGGTTTAACATCTATCGCTCCGGCGGCCAGAGCCGCATTTTGATCGGTGAAAGTTTGAATTTTCCCGTTAATCTTGCCTTGGAAAATATCCGAACCGGTATTCGGAACCGGTTTAGGCGGAGTCCCCGTTTGAATTGGTTTTGTTTGAAAAGGTGCAGGAGTTCCGCTTGGGAAATTCGCCGCAGGAATAGTCGGAGCGGTTGGAGCAATATTCGTAGGAACTTGATTTGGAAGTCCTGTTTGTTGTTGGATCCCACCGCCTAATACTATTGTAGCGGCTTCAGCCGGATTGATACCGGCGGGAATAACCTCACCAGTCGGCAATTTGATATTAAACTGGGTCTTGGATAAATCGGTAGTTCCTGTTCTATTTTCCACTTCTTTTAATTGTTCGGGTGTTAAATAAGGCATATTTATACACTAAAATTTGTCGTTTGACCGGTAGAATTTTTATCTGTCGCTAACCAAGCATCCGCTAATCGTTCTTTCCATAAATCCCATTGTTTTTGCGCTTCATTAAACATTTCCAGCCGTTCATAAGCGAGCGCGGCGGAAGCGTGAAGCATAATATAATCTATCGCTCCGGGGAGCATTGTTTTATCTCCGGCGGCTGAAAGTAAAGTAATTCGTTTATAAAAAAGCATATCTATAATATCATTCTGGCGATAAAGAATATCTGACGCGCTTTTAGCGGCATCTAACCGAGCAACAATACTTAAAGTTCCCACACTTGAAACCATTGTAAATTCATCCGTTCCCGAAGCTGAATCAATCCATATCTCATCGTGTTGGGAAAGTCCTGAAACCGTATCAAGTTCAATCGTTATGGCGTTTCCCGCGCTTTCTGCATTGCTTAAAGTATAAGGAGTGGAAGCCGCGCTGGGAATTTCGTGAAGAATAATATCTTCTTGTATTTGGTCTATCACATAACTATTTCTGGTCTTTTTCAAAAATTCCAGTTCGGTTTCAGTTAAAATCACATTATCAAGTTTTATGGTTCTTGCTTTACGAAAATTTGAAGGTAAAGAATAACGGTCAAGATTGGCTACTTTTACGATTCCTTTTCTATCTAAAAGAGACGGCCAATCATAAGCATAAGCGGATAGTTCATAACCTTGATTCACGTCCTCTAACTCCGCCGTAGAATCCACGTAAGCGGAAGAAGCGGGAATTGACAGCATTAATTCCAATCTATCTCTTAACTCACTTAATTGTTTTACTCCTTGTGCCATAATTATTCCTTACTTCCTAAGATTAAAATTGAACTATTAGCAGGATAAGTTTGCGCGTTTGAAGAAATCAATCCGATTGTGGTGATAAAAGCGGCCGTATTCACCCACGAAGCAAAAAGAGCGTATGAACTTATCGCCGTTCCCGCCGCGGTTATTCTATTAACCGTATGTAAAAAAATTGGTTTCACTAAACTTGAAAGATTAAAAACTTCTATTATTGAAAACCCACCGAGAGCTGAATTTGCGCCGTTTCGTAAATCTATCTGGGTTTGTGAAATTCCGGTTGTAGTTGTATAATTTGCCGCGCTATCAGAATTAAATCTTAAATAATCATCACTTACCCCACTTTTTGCTCCCCATTGGATTATAATTTTAAGATATTGTTTTACGGGAATTGTCAGACTTATTGAAGCCGCCGCCGAAGCTAAAACAATTTTGCCAAGTTGTTGTAAATCTTGTCCTCTTAATCGTTCAGAAAAATCAGCTCCATTATGTTGATGTTGCCGGAAAAGTTGTTCTAATTGGTTTATTCTGTTTTCTAATTGTTCAGGCATTTAATTTTATTGAATTATTTATATTAAAATGATGTTCAATCCTTTCACAAGGAATACGAATTTTATTTATTTCTAAAATTTTATCTATTTTTTCATCATAACCGATAGAAGAAGTAAGATACCACCATTTATTATTTTGTTTATTTAAAATAATTATTAAAAAATCTTTATAAGCGTCTTTTTCTCTATTTATCCAGCCATAAAAATAAGTATTATTTTTATCTCCAACAAATCTGTCCCATTTAACAAAATCCAGTTTTTCAAATTTTTTTTCTATATCTTCTTTCATAACACTTGTTTTAAATCTTTAATGTCAAAAATAAGTTCTTCAAGCAAAGGGGAATTTCTTGTTCCTCTAAATTCTATCAAGGCTTGAAGCCACGGGCCGCGTTCGGTTGAATGGAAAATCTCCGTCTGAATCTGAACATTTGAAATAGTCCCTAAATCGGTAAATCTTAAATATCTTACTCTTGCCGTTGCGGTTGAAGTATAAAGACTTCTGTCTAAGGTTACTGTCCCACCGCTATAAGAAGTAATCCGAGCGATAGCGCCGGCGTTTTCTCCGGCTATTACTTCCACAAAATCTCCTGCCGCAATATTTCCATTGGCGGCGGTAAAAGTTGAAGCTGTCAGCCAAGTAATTGTTTCGTAAGCGGGTAGTTCGTTTGAATCCTGTGTTCTTACAGCAATTCTAAATCTATCATCGGCGCTGGTCATTCTTCTCATTTTGGCAAAAATTAAACGCCAAAATCTTTGGATATTCGGACCGTGAAGTTTGGAAGTTATAAAATAACCCTGATTATTGCTACTACCTTCATCTGAACTAAAAATCCCATAACGGGTTGTTTCTGAATAAACCGTATAAACCTGCGCGCCGGCTAAATATAATCCTTGATCTACAAAAGTTTGTTTCAACGCTCCCACTTCCGCCAGTTCATATTGAGCATAATCTCTTGTGGTGGTGTTTCTGACCGAACCCGAATTATAAAGATTTTTTGTAGTCATATCAAAATTCCAAATTCCTGAAACCAAACGCATATTTGAAATTACTCCGAAATTAACAAGCATCTTTACGATATTTTCTGAAACTGAAACTCCGTTAGGATGAATAGAAGTAATCTGTTGTTGAGCTTCCACTGTTGGAAATTGCTGAATTGTTTCAAAACCTGAACCATTAAATCGTTTAATTACTCCTTTTTTGGTTACGATATAGACTGAATCAGCCACCCAACTTGTAAGAACTTCAGTATCTCCTACAGGATAACGAGAAATATAACTTTGTGTAATTCTATCCCAAGTATAAATATATGCTTCTCCACCGCCAATCTGCGCTCCGAAAACAAAAGCAAGTTCTCCAAAAATAACTATTCCCTCACCTCTGAATCCTTGCGGAAGCGTTAAATCCTGTCCGACAATCGTGCCATCATATTGATGAACCAATCGTCCATCGGTAAAGATTAAAGCTCCGGCTAAAATAGCAAATCTATGAGGATTAGCGGTCAAAGCGGCTTGAGCTAAAGTTCCCTGCCACCAACTTGCCGTCCAAGTAGTTGAAAGACGGCTTAAATTGGTTGAAGTTGGACAAATTAAAGCTCCGGCAAAATCAAATAAATCATATAAAGGAGCGGTTGGAGTTGAAGCGATGGCATCTTCCGCCCAACCGGTTTCGGGATTCGTTCCCGAACTCTTAAATAACCTTCCCGCGTTCATCCACCATCTATCCGTACCATCGGCGGAAGAACGAATGAAAACAATCGGGGTGATTAAATTTTCAAATCCCACTTCGGAACTATCAAATAAATCAGAATAAGAATCGGCAAGAGCCACTTTTCCTTTAAATCTTTCCAAGTCAATTCCTCTGGCGGCAAAAATAGTTCCAAAATCTTCACCCGCGAATAATCCTTGCCAGTTTTTATTTTTTGGAATACTAAAACGCGACATCTAATAAAAATTATTTTAATAATTCCACTACAATTTCATCAATGGTAAAACCGTTGTTATCAGCGTCATCAACGCTTACTTGTCCGGTAATAACGATAGTTTGAGCTACTGTTGAATCTATTGACGCGCTTCCATTGGCATTTGCGACATTTATAATATAAGAATTAGTGATCGGCGTGGTTACGCCTTGTGCGGCATAAATGACATTGCTTGAACTTTGAATATTGGTCGCTCCGTTAGCTATTAAAACATATTCAAAATATCCTTGCAGAGCGTTCACCGAAGCGGAAGAAACACTGATAAAAACAGTCTCCCAAATCGTGGTTGCTCCATACTTAAAACGAATAGTGGTATTTTGAGAACTGCCAGTCGTAGAATGGTCTAAATTCCAAGATTTTATAATACCTTTTATTCTAACTGCGTTGCCGGTTGATAAAGAACCGCCGGCTAAAGAATAAGTAAAAGCGGTTTGTTCGGTCGTATTATCGTTTACGGTTGAAGAAGTGGTGGTGGCTAAAAGTAAAGTGCTTCTTTGAGCGGCCGCAGTAACATAACTTAACACTCCTGAACCGTCCGTTTGAATAACCTGACTGGCATCTCCATCCGTTGACGGCCATTGTAAATTAACGCCATTAAGAGTTGTCGTGCCTGTTGCTTTTAATAAAACAGTTTCTATTGTGCTTGTGGCTTTTAATACTCCGACAGTCGTTGTTCCACTTACAAAAGCATCTCCTTGAACGCTAAAAGTTTTTGCCGGAGTGGTTGTTCCAATCCCTAATAATCCATTTTTGGAAGTCAAAGTGCTTGTCCCGCCTGTTCCGCCGAAATTTATCGTTCCGCCTGAAAGATTGATATTGCCACTCATAAAAGCAATATCACCTCCTAAATAAAAATTACCTCCGACCACGCTTAATTTCTGCAGAGGTTGAGTTGTTCCAATTCCCACGAAATCGGAAGAAGTATTTAATCGGACATTTGAACCATCATCAGTCCAACCGGCAGTGGAAGTTCCTTCAACAGTAGAAGGAGGAAAAGCCAAAGTGCCGAGAGGTAAATTAAGATCATTATCAAAATATCTATGCAGTTTTAAATTTTGTTCTTTTGTTCCTTTATATTCATCAAAATCTATTTCTTGTTCGTATAAAATTTTTCTTTCTTCCAAAGACGGAAGTCTGCCTTTAAAATGTTCCCAAAGGTTATCTCCATAAGCTAAAACGGAAGTTGCAAAAAAAATCGCATATAAGATTGTGATAAAATACTTTTTCATTTAATAATTCTTTAATAATTATTCTTTGATTTCTTCTTCTATATCTACGGGATATTTAATTTCATCAGGTATTGGTAAAGAATTTATTTCTTCAATGATTGTTTCCGGTTCAATCAAACTATCAAGTTGATATTCCGAAATACGATTATGAGAAACACCTCTTTGTAAAGCAAGTTTAATCAATGAATTTCTCGGAATTAACTTTGCTTGAATTTGGTATCTTTCAACTTTTGCCAGTTTCTTTCCATCTTTTTTCCAAGCGGCTTCGGTTGATTCAAATAAAGCCGGTATTCCTCGTCCATTGTCAAAACCATATTTATCTTTGCCTCCGGAAGATTCAACTTTATGGACTTTTAATAATTGCTCTCCGGCCGGAGTCCAAATAGCCGATATTCCGGATGGAACGATGAACTTAAATCCTTCAAAAGAACTTAAATGTATATCTCCTTTTGATGTATTTTTAACAAACATTTTTACGGCCAGTTTATAACGCCGATGGCCTGCGGCTGTTTTAATTTTTAATCTACTCCTTACTTACGACCAAGTAAGAATATTTTTTTACTAATGCTTTTGCTTCTTCCTCCGAAACTTCCATTTTTTCAATGGAATCTGCTTTAAAAACGAATTTCTTATTATTTATTTCCAAAACTCTATCAGCATTATCGGGGTCGGTTATAAAAAACTTTTTCATTTTCATTTTAATTTTAACTTCTTATTCAACGACCTTTAATTCTCCAATCTCTTTTTTTAATTCATCTATCTCTTTTTGTTGTTCTTGAATGGCTTTAACCAATAAAGCATTAATAGCGTTTGGGTCTACTCCTTTAAGATTTTCTCCGGCAGATACAACTGCTTCGGGTAAAATTATTTCAACTTCCTGCGCTATAAAACCAATTCTGTTTTTTCCAAGTTCATTTTTAAACTGATAAAAAACAGGATTTAATTCTTCAATAAGTTTGAGAGCGGAATAATTAAATGGATTGATAAAAGTTTTTAAACTGGCGTCCGAAGCTGCACAACCAGTAATGCTTCCGAGAGCGTCAGTGGTTAATCCAAGAGTGCAACTCTTAACCGTTAACTGGGTAATTGTGCCGTTAACATCCAAAGCGGTTGCCGGAGAAGTAGTGCCGATACCGAGCCGATTACTGGAATTATTCCAATAAAAATTAGCGTTGTCTTGTGTAAGTTTTCCGTCAGTTCCAGCAAAAAGAACAGAATTAACGGACATTGCCGAAAAAACTTGGTCTGTGGTTGACGCTGTGCCGGAAGTAGTAATAGCAGTCGTAGAAGCAAAATTTGCCGTCAAAATTGAACCATTAAAAGTTAAATCAGAATCATTGGCTAAATTAAGAGCAGAATCCACATAAAGAACGCTGTTAGCGGTGCTTCCGGGGACATTCGCATTTACTGTCCCGGGTTTAACCGTTATTCCTCCCGAACCTAAAGAATAATCAAATCTTTTTATCAAAATAATTGAAATTACTCCAATTATTAAAATAACTAAAATAATAATTCCTAAAATTTTTTTCATATTATTATCTTCGTTCTCTTACAATGGCGTTCACCCATAAATCTGCCGAAGCGCCGCTTACCCAAAAACTGATACGACCCAATCTTGAAGCAATCGGTTCAATAGAAATGCTTTTTCTAATTGCTCCATTGACTGTTAAAGTCGTGCTGGCATAAACCCATTTATTGATTACCGGACCGACGCCGTGAGTAACGGAAGTTGAAGAATCAATAGTTGTGCCGGTTTCCCAAAAATAATCATTAAGATTTTGGGAAAATTCATTTATCCAATATAAAGTGGGAGGAGTAGTTGAAGAATTAAAGTTAATGTTAATACTGATTAAATCAGCCGCCGAAGTATCAAAAACCAATGAAGTTGTGGCAGTAGTAGTTTTAAAATGAGTCGGCGTAGTCGTGGCGGGATTGACCCCAAGATAATAATTTTTCAGATAAATTGCTTGTCCTAATGCTGGAGATTCTTGCGGAGATTCTTGTTTTTTAAATTTAAAAACAAAAAATATCCCTGAAAGAATTATTCCTAAAATTATAAAAGTTAAATATACTTTTTTCATTTTAAAATAAAATTATTTTTTAATTCTTTGCCTTTTGAGCGCCTGCCATAATCAAATGACAAGCGCAAAAAGGCAAAGACTACTTAACGATGATAAAAGAAATGAGCGAAAAAGTCTCCTATTCCTCTTGCTGTAGATGTAGCTGGTTCAAATGAATTATTGTCATTTGCCATAAGGTCTCCTTGCTGAATAAAGAAATGTAAATATCCACTTATTGGAATTGTTATCATTCCGCTTCCTGCTCCTTGTTCCTGCATCTGTAGATTATTGGTAGTAGTTGCGGTAGTAGAAGTAGCGTAAATGAAATTTCTGGACAAGAAAGTATTGCTTCCGTTAATGTTTTCAGTCAAAGCAGTATAATCGTATAATCTTTTAATCAATGAAGGTCCTGTCGTGGTAGCGAATACATTTACTCTTATCGAAGAACTTGCTGTTCCACTATCAAACCCCCAATCAGCCATATTGACGTGTAATTCTTTACCAGTGCCATTATACCAAGAATCCATTCTTTCATCGGAAGGAATATAAAGATTCTGTCCTTTGAAATATAGAGTGGAAGTCGCTTGTTCAAGTCTTAAATTGGTTGTTGAAGCGTTGGTAAAAGCCAATTCTTCTTTCAATTCAAGCGTGTCAAAATTAGTCGTCCCACCAAATCTTTCAATTATTTTTTCGGTAATCGTTATCGTTTTTCCGCTGAAAATCGCAACACCTATTATCGCAATAAATAATGCCAGTGTTGCGATGCCTAATGTAAATTTTTCTATTTTAGACATTTTATAGGTGTTAAATTGCTAATAAATGTTGCGATTAACCCGTGTAAGCCACATTATCGCCTTTACTGCCGTATAATCCTCTATAGTCGTAAGACACAACTCCCAAATCAATAATTACATCCCATAAATTGGATTTTGTATCCTTATCTTTCAAAAATTCAATATCCGGACCAGCGGAAATAATAATCGCAAATTTAGTCCAAGACGGGGCGACCAAGAACCATTGGGTGTTTGAACCCACGCCTGAACCCGAAATACCGGAATCAAGCCAGCTGGAAGACATAACATTCATATAACCGCCATTATAGATATTCACATCATTGTTTCCAGTAGCTGACCGCAATTCAGAACCAGTAATAATCTTTGCGGTTTTCTCATTGTTGATACCAACAATCAAAGTAAGAGTTCCGGGAGCCAACATCGGCACTCCATCATCCTGAAGCTGGTTTAAAAGAGCAATCCGACCAATTTCAACATTACTTTCACTTAAAGGAATACCGGTTGATGATGCATTGCTTTGCGCCGTTCCGCCATCCGCTCTCGGATGCGTGGTTGAAGCAACAGCATATCCATCATTGTAAGATACCACTCTTGTTCTGCCGGTTACTCCCGCGCCAGAAGTAAATGCTCTATTGAATATCTGCGCGCCAGCACACGAAAGATAAGTTTTTACAGCCGTAATTAAATCTTTTGATTCATCAAATACTCCCTGAAAATCACGATAAAGAGCTGTTTGGCGACTAACTTCCAAACGGCCTCCAACCGGGTCGTGAGACACCGAAGTGTCAAATAATTTATAACGATTAAGAGAAGGGATTATAGAACCATCGGAGAATCTTTGTAGAAATCCAGCTCCGGTCTTTCCTGAAAAGTTAGAAACCGCGTCATTTGACTTGCTAGTCTTAATAACCGGATCCCAACCTGAAATCTGGTTTAATTCATTCTGCGAGAAAAATTCCGTAAAGGTTACTCCAACACCTCTGATCGCATCCCCCCAAGTTGCTTTGTTTTCTGCCATATTAAATAACGAATTATACTAATAATTTAAGATGCTGTCTGTTGACCTCTAAACAATCCTTCCACAATCATCACCAGACCTCGTGATGTATCTTGTTCATCCGGCCCAAGACAAGCGAAACCAAGATGAGCGCTGACTGTTGTGCTTATCGTAGTTTCCGTAAGCCCACCTGCGTTTGTTCCAGTCCCACATTCAATTTGTGCGCCATATCCGAATCGTGCAGTCGTGTGAATAGTTGCCGCCGGAGAAAAAGAAGCAGAAAAAACCGCGCCAGGGGTGACATCTACTAACGCATAAACCAATTTATCCGTTTCATTATCGGATTCAACCGTTACTCTATCAGGAGTTTGTCCTGAATCTTTTGCTGGTGTTTGTCCATTGGATTGTCCAAAACCAACACAAATACCTAAAATTTTATCTCCTGCAGCGTTATATCTACGAACTACTGTTCCATTTCCTGATGCGGCGGCGGCAACCGCCACAACATCTCCCACTTGCATCACTCCTGAATTGGTAATAACAGTAGAAGTAAATATCGGCCCAAGTAAAGTCGGGCCACCAATAACGATGGTCGGAACGCTAAAAGGAGAATTTTTTCTTAAGAATGCCATTATAATTAAAATTAAATTGTTAAAATTAAGGCAGGTCGTAAAAACCTTTTGCTCTCAAATGGTCTTTATGTTTTTCCAAAAGTCTGGCGTAATCTTCTTCGGATTTTATGGGAATAAATCCTCCGCCAAAATCCTTACCAAGCAAATCTTGCGCCACTTTCTTTTCCCGTTCGTTTAACTTCGTTTCTTTCTTTTCTTTATAAGTCTGTGGAGCGCGAGAAAAAGAAGATGAGTATATCCCTTCCGCATTAACATTCTCTTGAGCTATTCTTTTTGCTTCGTTTTCCGCTTCTTCGGGATGTAATGCGAGGTAACTTCTTCTGATAGCTTCCTTAAAAGGAAGTCCTCTCTTAAAAAGATTTTCCACTTGGTCTTGAATTTCCGGCCAGTCTTTTTCAAAACCTTGCCATTTGGAAAGAGCGTCTGTAACCGCAACAGTAAGTTCTCGTCTCTTTTCGGTTTTTCGTTCCTCTTCCATTTGCAGGACTCTTTCTTCCAAAGAACCTTTCTTTTTTATTTCCAAAAGTTCTTCAACCAATTCGGGTTTATCTTTGATTTTATCTATCAAAGGAGCGAATGTTTCGTAAAGTTTCGCCTTATCATTACGGTCATTAAACCTGTCCTTATCTACTAAAATCCTTTTTTCTCCCCTTAAAAGCTCTTTGGCTTTTTCTTCGGGAGACATTTGTGAAGCTTCTTTTTCGGCAATCTTTTCGGCTTTTTCCTCTTCGGATAAACCCTCTAAACTTGCCTCAAATTCAGCTTCTTCGGCCTCGGCTTTCGCTTTGGCTTCCGCCTCTGCGGCGATTTTTTCTTCATCTGTCATATTTTACGAACACTTTTTTACGTTGGCGTTCTGACAACATTAGACTAATAAAGAATTTCACGAGTTTTAACGCCTTCTCTGGCAAGTGAACCTTTTTATTTCGGTGGATTGTTCCGAAAAAGGTTTTGTCCTTTTGTTTTACATCCAATATAAAAAAACTCCGACTGTTTGCCGAGTTTCTGTTGCCGCAGAAAATTATTAACTTATATCTTATATTATATAATAATTAAAATAATAAATCAAATACCAATCTTTGGACGAATGGCAATCTATCTCGGCAAAGTTAGATTACCCGTCCACGCGTCCAAAAATTGTTATTTCTTTTTCTTCTTCTTTTTATCTTTTGGCATATTATTTCAAACTATTTCTTAAAAATTCCACTTCGGCTTTTCGTGTTTCAAGATTGCGTTCTTGAAGTCTGATCTGTTCCAGATAAGGAATTTCACCCAGTTGTTCGGTTAAGACTTTTTTTCCTTCTTCGCTTCGCAAATAACCCAGTTGAGTTTCAAGATGTAAAAAAGATTCAAATACTCCTTGGTATTCTTTTTTTGCGTATTTATTTCCAACATCTTTTTCTATTTCTTCAAAATCTTTTTTTGTTAATTTTTTCATACTAATAAAAGATGTTTTCATTTTTATTTATCTTTATTATCTATTAAGTCGCTTTCAACTAATTTTATAATCTTATTCCAAAAATAAACAAATCCCCGCAGCCGTTCAAGTTCCTGAACTGAACTTCCTTTTTCCGTTTCTATTCCCGCCGCAAGATTATAAGTAAGTTTCAAAATATAATTTTCAATTATTCCTTTTAAGGTATTCCAGCCTCTGCTTCGTTCCAAACTTGCCAAATGATTGCGTTCCATTGGCTCTATTTCATATTCTTTTGCTTCATCAAATGTATTTTTATAAGTCATAATGTTTAGCGTAATACTCAACTGCTTCTATATTTTCTATTAAATAAGTAATCCGTTTTTGATAAATTGCCATTCCTTCTTCGGCTTTGGCTTTTGAGATATTGGTTGGTTTATAATACTCTTGCTCATAAACAAATTCTTGAACTTTTGCCGAGATTAACTCTTTCTTAAACTGATTGATAATTTCTTTAATCAATTCGCTTTCTTCTTTTTTACCGACTATTTCTCTGTAAGTTTTCATATGGTTGGTTGTTCAGCTGGAATAGAAGATTGGGCCGGTTGAACTATTCCGCCAACTCCTCCCACTCCTTGTAATGCTTGCGGAGTAAGTCCGCCTAAATTCGGCTGGGATTGTTGGACTTGTAATTGTTTTAATCCGATAATATCAAGTTTAATATGTTCCAAGAGCCGCGCTTTTTCGCTATCGCCGATATGAATATCCCCATCTAAAAGTTCTTCGTGTTTCAAAAGATGAGCCGGAGACAAATAAGTAATCGGTGTCCCATTCGGCAAAACGGTTTTCATATTTTTAGCGGTGTTTTCATCGGCAAAAAGATTATGTTCGGTTCCCGCCATTTCAACGCTTAACGCTTCTTTATCCTCTTTTAAGGAATTAGGATTAACTCCCAGCGCTTCAAGATATTTTTCAAATGTTTTCTTTAAACTAATGTCAATCACTCCCGCTTGAATGAATGGCACGGAATCTCTTAATATCTGGCTCCACATTGTCGCCATTTGAGCTTGGGTCATCGGCAATAAAATCTGTAAATCCAAATCAACATCAACTTCTCCTTCAAAAAAATTGGGAGTAAGTTCTTTTTTGGTATAAGTATTTCCCGACTTGATTTTAAATTCTTTAAATTTATTTTTAAGTATTCTTGTTCCTTTATCATCTTTGGTTTTGCTTTCTCTTGAAAACGGAGAAGAAAAGTATTGTTTGAAAATTGAAAACTTTAATTTAATTTCGTGATGGAGCAATGAATTTTTGTAAAGAAAAGCAAATTCTTTTAAGCGTTTCATTGCCGCTTCCCGTAAAAAAGAAACTTCGGTGGCGGTTAATCTCGGGCCGGCGCTTTCCAATCCAAGTATTCTTTCATCAATTCCGGTAGCTCGTTTGAATGACGCTTCGTATCGGTCTTGAAGAAGTAAATCAGCAGTGGTTAACCCGGGTATTTGAAACTGTTTCGGCACACCGCCTTTTGTTCTGATAATACTAAAAGGTTTTAATTTTAATTGTCTTTGATCTATTTCATCGTTGACATCGGAAAAAGCGGGAGAGAATAAACTTATTTTTTGTCTATCTGACATCATCTCGCGATGCCGTTTAATAGCTTTTGCTTCCGCCAAACCAATCTCAATTATTCCCGCCGCGTGATGTTCGTCTCCCGAATAAGGAGAATAAGGGATATGAAAATAAGGAAGCTGTTTATGAATATACGGAATTGGAGAAGGTTTCTTTTTTAAATCCACTTTTACCGGATAACCGTTAATTAAAATCTCATTGCTGTCCAAACAACCGGAAGGAGTTTTAATTCCTTTATTCCAATAATGTAAAATTTCCACCACTTCGTTTGACCAATCAAATCCGGGAGCGAAGAATTGATAACTTCGTAAAGAATCTTCATCTTGTAATCCTGTTCCGTTTGTTTCCGCTATTTGAGTGGTGGCTGATGCTTTTAATTGGTCAAGTAAAGAAGTGGTTTGCGGAATTAAATCAAAATCATCAACCAAGTGTCCATACTTGGCTTCCGCTTCATCTCTGCCCATTACTTCAACTTCAATCAAATCTCTGACTGTGTTCCAATCAGCCCGAGCTAAATCATCAATCAAAATTAAATAAGGAGAAACTCTTAATGTTTTCGGGTCGTCAAATTCATTTATTTCTTTCTTTTTCCATTTGAATTCATTGGTTTGAGGATCAAACTTATCTATTTCCCAGACAAATCTTTTATCTTTAACATAAATGGTTTTACCATAGCCGTTTCCAAGTTTGAAAGCGTCAAGCCGCAAAAAATAAAGTTCATTATCCAAATTTCCTTTATTGGCTATATCAACATAAAGATTTTGTAAATCTTCGGCTTTGGATTTCGGATCATCGGGATGTCTGATAACCACAGGAATAACTTTTGAGTCAACAAAAGCGGATTGAGCGGTTTTAATTGTGGCAAAGCTCCAAGTATCGGGGAGAGAAGCTCGCCATTCATCCTCGCCACTTCGTTTTTCTTCTATCAGTTTCCAGATTTTTTCATAAGTAAACCAATTACGGGAATAAATACTTTTCGCGCGGTTCATATCTTCCGCTCTTTTTAAAATTGTATTTGTTCTTTTTCTTTGTTCCGGAGTGATTGGCATTTTTATTTAACTTATACTTTATATTATATAATAAATTTATTAAATAATCAAAAACTTAATACACATTTGCCATTTTGGTTATTTCTTCATCGGTTAAACTTCTGCTTGAAAGTCCGATATTTTGATTTCCGCTTCCGGTTAAATCCCGTCCGATTTCATCAGGCACAAAAGTTAAAGCGCCGGCATCGGCTTTATCAGGACTATCCCAACCTCTTTTAATCATTTCTGCTTTTCCCATTACTTGAATTTTACCTGATAAAGAACGCCTATAACGAATAACCAATAATTGCCGCCAACCGTCATTTCTTATCAGTTTTCCGCCTTTCTTCAACCATTCCCTGAATAACCAATACATCTCGGCTCTGATATTTAAAAATCTTTCATCTCTGGGTTTTCCTCCAACATTAACGGCGTGTATTCTTTCATTAACACCAAGAGCGATTTCCTGCGAGATATTCGCACCTACGCCGAAATTATCCACTTTTACATTCTTTGGTTCACACTCGTAATGCTGAGCTAATGTTATGGTCTTTTCGGCAATTCCTATGGTGGAACTTTTTTGTTCGGTTGCCAATACTTTTATCTTAAAAGCATCTCTCGCCACCCAAACGGATTTACAAACTCCCATTCCCGAAGGATCAACCCCCAAGTAAGTTGGTTTCATAAATTCTCCAATATCTTGAACTTGATTTTTAATATCGTCTTCCGAAAACATCGGGAGCCAACCGTCAACCATACTTTCTCCTTTTGGGAATTCACCTAAAACCATAAACCGATTTTCATCCGAATCCTCTCCATATTTCGCTTTTATTCTTTCTGGAAAATCAGGCTCTACAATCGGACTATCCAAAGAAGAAAAACTAAATACCTGCCAATTCTTTTTATCCGAATGATGTGTATCATAAAAATATCCTTCAAGTCTTGTTGGATTACTGATTAAAACAACAAGAGTGTCTTTATCGGTCATTGAACCTTCACCTGAACGATAAATTTCGTTTGGCACAGCGCTTGCTTCATCGGCAAACAACGCGACATACTTTCCGTGCAGTCCACTGAACGCTTCGGGTTTTTCTTTCCTTGCTGTTCTTGCTCTTGCAAACCAAGTTTCAGGACTTGAACTTATCCGAAAATAAGATGTTCCCCATTCAAATAATGGTCGGATATTTTCAGGCAGTTTCTTATGCCAAATTGCTATTTCTTTCCAAAGAACATCAAATAATTGGTCGGCAGTCGGAGCGGTTGCTCCTATCTGCGCGTTTTTTCTCGTCATTAAGAACCAATGTGTAAGCCAAGCTAAGACGCAAGACTTTCCAAATCCATGACCGCCGGCTATCGTAATTCTTCTTGGCGCTTCATCTCTTAACGCTTTTTCAATTCCTTGAAGGATTAACCATTGTTGCCAAGTAATATGTTTTCCTTTTTCAAATTCTCCAAAACATTTAACATTATGTTTATGTTCTTCTTTACAAATTAAAGGTTGAGGAACCAATCCCCAAATATCTTTTATAAAAAGTATTGGTTGTTGTTTCCATTCTTTTAGAAGTTCTTTGGTTAGTTTCATTCATCTAACAATTCATCCAATAAAATACTTCCTGTTGGTTCTCCCGATAATAATTGAATTTGTTTTTGGATTTTATCCGCCGCGTCAACAAGTGTTTTGTATTGTTCGCTGTTCTTGTCTCTCAATTCCATCGCGTCTAAAATCGCGTTCAATTCTTTTTGGTATCTTTCCAGTGCCGGCCTGATTGCTTCTTGAATTTTAGGTTTTTTTAACTTCTCGTGCGCCATCACTCCTGCTGTATTATAATCTTTTGTATCATAATTTTTTAAAATTGATTTCACGCCATTTCCCGTTTTAATATAATCTTTTACAAATCCTTTTTCTTTCTTACTTAATCTTTTATCTGTTCTATTATTTCCCATTTCATCAAACTAAATTTATTAATAAATTTTTTACTTGATATTTTTCAAGAATAGGTTTTATTTCACTGGCTAAATTATCCACCAATAAAGGGTCTTTCATTATGGTATTAAAAGTATATTTTTGTCCCGCTTGAACTTGTAAAGAATTAAATCTTTCCAGACAAAACTTGATGTGTAGTTCAAGATTTTTATTCAATTCTTCTTGGCGATTGGCTATATCTATGATTAGTTTTCGGTCTTTTTCGTCCATATTTAAGTTTTTAATATCTTTTTTCTTGCTTGTCCGTGAAGAATTACATCAGTTGTCATAATTTTTACTTTGAGCCGGACGCTTTATAAGTATCCGGCTAAAAATATATAAAGCTAATAATTATTTCTTTAAACTTTTAATCCAATCAAAAAATGTTTCCCGAGCCGGTTGGGTTGGTTCTGGTCGAGCGCTTAATTTTTCTTCCAAAGTTTCTATTCTTTTTTCTAAAATATCGGTAATGGTTAAAGTTGCTAAATTTTCGTGTTCGGCGAAGAATTTAAAATCTTTTTTTAATTCACCAATTTTATTTTCTATTTCTTTGAATTTATTTTCAACGAAAAGCTGAAAAAGCTGGTCTCTCGTGTTTTTATCCAGTTTTTGATTGTTGTATTCTTCAAAATTTAACATATTTTATCCTTTGCTTAAATTTTACCTTTTCCCCTTAAATAGTCAAGAAGTTTATTAAGGCTCGCTATGTAAAAAGAATTAAGAATTAGTTCCCGAACCCCTTTTTTAATTTCGTTTTTGTGAAATTAAAGTTATTTCGGATGTCTTCTTACTTTTAATGTTCTTATTCAAGTCGCCCGTTGTCAGGTGAACGACAGAGCGGGCAATTTTATAAGAACACTAACAAGTTTTTTAAAAGGAAGGTTTTTTTTAACTGTGCGGTTTCCTTAAAGCACAGCATTCTTTTATTTTTAAGGTATTCATCAGGTTATGGCGTAGTTAGAACGCTTGGCTGTAAATACCTTTATTCTTCGCCCCCGCAGTTCAAATCGCCATAACAGGCGAAGAATAAAAGTATTTAATTATCGTTTTCTTTAAAAAAACATTTATCGCAAAACCAGCGCCGGTCTTTCTTTTCTAAATATAACACTTTTGCCGGTTTTAGACAATTATCGCATTTTTTTTCTTCGTGATCGTCAATCATATTATTCCCTTTCGGGACCCGCCGAAACGCCGATTGATTGATACCTTTGTTTCCTTGCGGAAATTTTAGAAATCAATTACCCGAACGCCCCAGCGGATTTTAAGACAAGTTTCGCTAAATTAAAACCCTCTTTTATAAGATGAAAAATTTTTATAGATTTTTTAGCGAAACTCAACCTTAACTTAATTATAACATATTCTATTTTAAACATCAAAAAGCAGTTGGGGATAACTTTTTATATTCCCTTATTTTATGATTTTGCTTTTTGCAATTAAAACAAAAAGATTTAAAAATTCTTTTATTTCTTTTAACTTCTGCGCTGCATTGCGAACATTGAAAATAATAAGTTTCTGGTTTGGAGCTGTATAAATTATGAAAACCTTTATCCCAACAATCCATACAGAGCTTGATAGAATGGATATTTTCCAAACTAAAAACTTGTTCTTTTTCTTCACCGCAGTGATAACATTCCGTCATAAAATCATTCTAACAAAATAATGGAAAAATTGAAATAAAAGTTATCCACAATCCGCGCTTTACAGGATTTCTTTTAAGATTTAAAATAAAGATATGGATAAAGTCTTACGGAATAATTTAATAATAATTATCAGCAAAGCAGGCGCGAGGTTTTCCGTAAGACTTCCTCGTTCCTGCTTTTTTGATTGTTAAATTATGGAAGAAGAAAATAGCGAATTGAACGAAACTTTTGAAGTAAGAGATTTAAGAGCAAAAGAAAGATTTGTTTTAGATAATGAATTTTTTAATGGTTATGTCCGTATTTTAGGGACAAACGCTTTGGGAGTTTATTGTAGTTTGGCGCGCCACGCTAATAAAATGCAAAAATGTTATCCTTCACAAAAAAAAATAGCGGAAGAATTATCTTTATCAAGAGCAACTGTTAATGAATGGATTAAAGTTTTAGAGTATTTTAAAATTATCAAAAAACAACGAATAGGCAAAGGTTGCACGAACAGATATTGGCTTTTAGATAAGAAAAAATGGCGAAAAGATTGGCAAGTGATGTCAAATGAATTGACAACAAATAAAGTAAGTGATGTCAAACCATTTGACATCCAGAGTCAAACCATTTTACTTCAGGAGTCAAACCATTTGACATCTAATAGTAAGGAAACACAAAAGAAAGGAAACACAATAGTAACAATAAGCAACGCAAGCGTTGCGGAAAAGGATATAAATTCAAAAATAGAACTTTTCAAACCTTTAAACCCTTTAACTTATAAGAAATGGTATAGCAATAAAACCCAGCGCGCCGCTATTGGCCGGCTGATGGAAGCATTAGGCGATAAATTGGAATTAGCCATAAATACCGCAATTTTAGCCAATGGCAAAAAATACGCTCCAACTATCACTGCTCCCTTACAGTTAGAAGAAAAACTATCGGCTTTAAGGGCTTGGGTGATCAAAGAAAAGTCTAATTTACCAACCATAGCGAAAATAAGATGAATAAAATAACCGATAAAACTTGGATTATGTTTTTAATTGGCGGCGATAGGCACTTTTTAACTGAAATTGAAGCCAATAAAATAAAGGTCGCTTTAAGAATTGGCGATAAATACATAGATTTAGGTTCGGTGTTTTTTGCTACCAATCAATTCGCTAAATTGCTTAATGGCGCGGATTATCAAGAAACGGAAAAGTTTAAGCGCGGAGATTATAAATGTCTTTGCGGCCAATGGATACCTCGCGGCAAAACTTGCGGTAAATGTTTTTAAAAATTAATGAAAATTATGATTTACATAGCCGGTAAAATCACTGACAGCACTTTATTAAAAGAACGGCAAAATAAAAAACGGTTTTTTAAAAAGGCGACTGAATTACAAAAACAAGAATTTGAAGTTTACAATCCCGTAAAAAACGATATTCCCGATCAAAATTACGAACACTATCTTATCAAAGATTTTTTATGGATTGTTAAAAACAAACCCGATATGTATTTTTTAAAGGGCTGGGAAACTTCAAATGGCGCAAAATTGGAAAACGAATTGGCTAAACAATTAAAATTAAAAATTATTTATGAAACACGAAGAATTAAGTAAATTAGAAAAAAGTTTATGAAAATAGAAAACCCGATACAAGAACAAATAGAAGAATATCTCCATAAAATAAAGTGGAGTTTAAGACATCGCGGTCGCGATCATTGGTATTTTTATAACCATAAAAAGAAATGTGTTGGTATGTATTTATTGTTTCCGAAAACCGATGCGAGAATTGTAATGGATGGAAAAAATTGGAGAACGCCTTCTTTTACTTTTTATTTAAAAGATGTGGTAATGGATTTATTAGATGACAATTGTGTTTCTTTTCAGGGGAAGCATGATAAATCTATTTTTATACTTTGTCCGAATTATGAGAAAAATAAAATAAAACTATGAAATACGAAGAATTAGAAAATTTAGCCAAACAAGGAAAGTTAAAAGTAGAAAAACGAGAGTGGGGAATTATTTATCGCTCAAAAGGTTGGCGGGGGCAGAAATGGGACGATACTACGAAGGCAAGTTGGAATAATACTCAAATTCCTTACAAAAGATATTCTTACGAAGCCAGAACTCCAGATATGCCAGAACATCAATTTTATAAAATAACTAAAAAGGATTACGAGAAGTTAAGTAAAATAAAAAGTTTATGAGGAAATGGAAATATAAAATTGAAAACGGGAAATTAGTTTGGAAAAAACTTGAAAAAGCGATTAAGAAACATTTTTGTTGCCCTAAAAAGATTGAGATAAGTGAACCTGATAAAAAGTTATCCACACCCCCCGCTTGACTTTACAGAAGTATTTTACTACAATACAATATATAAGTTAATTTAACGAGTTATGAGCAAATACATACCCATTTACCTTTATGCCAAAAAAGTAGGCAAATCAAGGCAAGAAATTTATCGTCTTATAAGAGAAAAAAGATTTAAACCGGAAGACCTTATCACGACAGAAAAAATCAAAGAAATTATGTTGATAAATTCCGAAGCGGAACAGATAAGATAATAAAAAGTCGCCCTCGCTTGGGGTTAAAAAGCAAAAATTATCAGCGTTAGCTCTTTTATTCCGTTCCTTTTTGCTAACGCGGGGAACGGAATAAAGGACAAAAAAACTATGGACGATAAATTAAATTTCTTTTTATCCGGCATCGCCATAACTCTCGTGATAGTCGGCGCGTTATGGTGGGCGGCGCAAACGGATAAAAAATTACAGGCAAAAGCGGAATGCGTTGCCAATCTTGCCCAAACGGATTATTACCAAAACGGTCCTTACGCAAAATCGGCGTGGGATAAATATAGCGATAAATGTAAATAAAATTTATGAAAAATTTATACGAAATAGCCGGATTAGTTCCGGCGGGTAAAAACGAAGACGGCGAACAAGAATATATCGGCACGAAAGAACAATGGACAAAAGCCGAAGAACTGGAACTTAAAAAAGACGAAATGACGGAAAACGAAGTCAATTCAATTTTAGAAGAAGAACACGAAGAAGAATTAGAAGAAAATTATTAATTAAAATTAAAATGTTAATAACAAATTTAATCATCAAACAAGATAAAAACGGTAAAGCTTATAAAGCGATTACTTTGGAAAATGGAATTAAATTAAATGTTTTTTCCCGCCATAGCAGATATGAAGAAATTAAAATTGAAGAAAATTTAGATGAAAAGGATTTAGAAAAATCGGGGAAATTTTGGAATTTAAAAGATATTTCAGTTCGTCCTCAATACGAAAGACAAACCAAAACCCAGCAAATAACCCAATTTCAAGCCAACAAAGCGGAATACATCAAACAAGCGCAAGAAAGAACGCAGGAAGGGATCGCGTGGTTTAACAGCACAAATTCCGCGATTTCGCTTTTGGCGGCAAGAAATAGTCTAAATACAATGTCTGATACGGAAATTCAAGCCGCTATCCGTTTATGGCGCGAGTGGTTTCTGGAAGAATTTAAAAATAAACCGCCTTTTTAATTATGAAAACAATTACAACCCAAAATCAATTAGACGAATTAAAAAAGATTGAAAAAAACGAAGAAGTAAGTATTGAAGCGGATTTAAAACTCAATCACATTATTGAAGTTTTAGGAAGTTTACAGATTAAAGGCAAAGTTGATTGTAATTTTTTTGGAAATAGATATTTTAAAACTTCCGCCAACTCCCAAGCCAAGATTACGAACAACGCCAACTCCCAAGCCAAGATTACGAACAACGCCAACTCCCAAGCCAAGATTTGGAACAACGACAACTCCCAAGCCAAGATTACGAAC
>ERZ1292629.614-Hain-H43-01um-R1-614-length-39338-cov-37_pt1 | contig 39338 bp, 61 predicted proteins | sample MGYA00564399_ERZ1292629 | MGnify/ENA primary metagenome ERZ1292629 (study PRJEB36523, sample SAMEA6512636) | groundwater metagenome | collected 2019-01-08 | study: AquaDiva: Metagenomics assemblies of 32 groundwater samples
GTTGGGATGCGTCACGGATGAGGGCGCGTGGATCAAGACATTCACGGCGGACGCCTTCAACGCCTGGCGGCTGTGGTCGGCGGCGATGGGCTCGGGCGTGACGCAACAGATCGTCGGGGCGCATCTCGGGCTGGCCTGGGCACCGTCAACGGTCTGCACCGTCGAGTGGCAGGACGAGGTTCTGGAGATGGCAGCGGTTGAGGCGCGGGCGCCGAGCGGGTGGATTGGGCGGTCTGCACCCTCCACCGGGCGCGTCGGCTCGCTCATCTTCAAGCCGCGCAACGAGGCGGATTACGCAATGATTCGCTGGCAGGTGGTTGGACTCATGGCTCACGGGTTCCCGGCTTGGCTGTGTTTCGGCAAGACGGATTACCCGCAGCGGGCGATGATGGTCGAGATGGTGCCGGGCGCGCTGGACTGGTCGCTGCGGATGGACTATCCCTATCGCCAGCTCTCCCTAGCGTTCCGCGAATCGCAACCGGTATGGGGTTGATATGGCGACCGTGACCGAGAAAGACATCCTATTCCGCAGCGGCGGTGCCTGCCTGACCAAATACGGCGTCCCGTGGTATCGGCGGCGGTGGGACAAGGACGAGGGCGAAGCCTACACATTCACGAGAGCGGATGCGAGCACATGCGCGACGTATGTGGATCAAGGCCTGCTGATTCGGAACGCGGTGGCGGGGAAACTGCGGGCGGATTGGAGCGGCAGCACGCTTGGCCTGTTGCTGGAGGCCGCGCGGACGAATCTCTGCCTCCAGAGCGAGGATTTTGCTACGACATGGACTGCAATCGGGACGCCGACGATCACCACGAACGCGGCGACCTGCGGGACGTTGTCTTTGGATCTGATTGGCGATGACAGTGCAGCGGCGGGCGAGGGCTATTATCAGAGTTTCGCTACTGGTGTTGTAGCAACGGGCGCCGCTGCACTGTCTTTCTTTGTCAAGGTGGGGACCAGCGTACCCGCGACATATGGCGAGATCGCACTTACCGATACCACAGCCGGGGTCAAACGCGCCCGTTGCAATGTGACATGGACAGGCACCGTCGCAGTCGCAACCTGTACCACGGGCACGGTATTGGCAACCGTGGCGCTCGGTGGCGGTGTCTATCGTGTGCTTATTCAGAGCACGACATGCCTAGCCGCAAATGGGCACAACATCGATATTTACCCCGCCAGCGGAATTATCGCCGACGTGGGAAATCTGTATGTCGGCGGTGTCCAGCTAGAGAACGCCCCCTATCCATCGAGTTACATCAAGACTACGGCGGCGACGATCACGCGGGCGGCGGATGCGCTCACGTTTCCCATCGGGTTCCCGCCGCAAGACCTCACGGTCTACGTGCGGCTCCCGCGACCCGCATGGGCTGACGCGACGGGCGCATTCACGTTCACGCTCGGCGTGGTGGGGATTGGCAGCGATGCCAGTTTTGGCGCCCTGCTCTACGGGAGCGAAACCAGTCGCCTGTGGGGGGCATGGCTGGGGGAGCAGACGGTCACCGCGTCCATCCCGGCCGGGAGTACTCAGGAACTCTGTGCCCAGTTCCGCTTTACGACAGACGGCAAGTGTCGCCTTGACGTGGGTTCCGGGTTCGGCGCGTTGTCCAGCGTTGCCACGAATCTGACGTTTGCCAACCAGAACAGTCAGGTGGGCCATTGGCAGAATGCCAACCAGAGCCTCGACGGCGCAATCGAACAGCTCCTCGTGTGCCGCGGCCTGTTCACGCTGGCCGAGATGCAGGCGTGGGCCGCGCTCTAGTGGTGCGGCGGCTGCGGCCAGCAAACCGCGACCGGCCACAAGCCATCGCGGGCCTTCTGCTTCTGGCATGGCGCACCAGCCACGCTTGCGAGGAACACGGCGATGGCGACGAGTAGTGCGGCGAGCGTTCTCACGGGACACCCCCCAGGTGTGCTGAATACTACGCCGTGTGGTGGTCAAAGTTCCACCCCTAGGCGCAAGTCCCCATGAAACGCGGACTTACGGACGCCTTGCGGCGGAAGCTGCGTCAGGCGCCGAGTACCGCACGGCTCTACACCGAGCTGGTGCGCGTCCACGCCGAGGACATACGCGACCGCGGGAGCGAGGTAGCCGCCGCCACACTGACGAGCGCCACGGCATGGGGCGATGGTCGCGCAACGGTGACCGAGACGAGCACCACGAGCCGGATAGCGTACACGACCGGCTCGGACGCGCTGACGAACATCAGCAGCACCCTAACGGCAACGCACGCCGCCGCGTTGTGGGTCGTCTCGCCCGCCATGTCTCAGGATGCTTGGCTGCGTAAGGTGAGCGTATACGTCACCCGGCGGCGCGTTGCGGGTAATCCTGCCTTTGATGGTTTCTTCACCCTACGGCTTTGGACATTTGGGGTTCCGCGTTTCGTACTCGGCTCAAGTGGCAGTCAGGCTATTCTTGAGCCCGTCTGCGATTATGTGCGGATTGCGGCCTCCTCAATGGCTGCGGATACGGAACTCATCACGTTTTCGTTTGGCGGCGCGGTCGATCAAGTGCCGGCAATCCCCCTGTCGGACTTCATGCGGTACGGTCTATCCAACCCGAACCTCTTTGTAACGCTTGTGGCGGCGGGCGGCGGCAACACGAATTATGCTTGGCTGTCGGATGCTGCGGCAAGCAACCCAACGACAACGGCGGGGGTGGGTGATCTCTACCATTACTCCGTCGTCAACATGACGACCGGGACCAACGGCACGATATATAGCCAGTTCAATCTCGGCACGGGGCTACCGCGGATCACATTCGAGACAGGCACCTATGCCGCCAGCGGTCAGGTGGCCTATCAAGACCTTGATCTGGGCGCTGTGCCCACGGGAACGGTTCAATTTGTCCTGAAGGCCAATGTGCCCGCGAGCTGCACGGTTGTCGGATACGCCAGGGTGACGAGTACGGCGACCTACACCGCATTCACTGATGGGCAGACGGCGGGCGAGATCGGTGGCAGCGTTGCCACCGCACGCTACTACGATGTCTACGCCACGATGGTGACGCCGGCTGCGCTGGACTTCACTCCCACGCTTCAGGCCATCGGCGTGCGGGACGTGACGGCGCTCGACCTGTCCGAATTGGCCGATTGGGGCGCGGCGGGATTCAACGAACGGGTGGACCCAGTGACGGGGGAATCGGTCTTGGGCGAGGCCGTCTTACCGTTGGTACGCACGGGTGCGAACGATTACCGGGGGCTCGAACTCCTGCTCACCGAGACGGGCATTCTCAACTATCAGATTCGTGTCAGTCTCGGTCATCCCGATTTGGCAGATCGGATGCAGATCGGCCTATTCGACATTGACGACTATGAGTTCACCGAGAACACGCTGTCGTTGACCCTGGTGTCGGCTGCGTTAGCGCAGCTTAAAGGTAAGTTCCCCGCCGCGACGACGGACCTAACGGGCTATTTCCTGAGCACGGCCACGAGCACGCTGACGGGCGGCACCTTCAACAAGTTGCTTGCGGTGGCCACCTCTACGGCTGCAACAATCACCGTGGCCGTCGCGACCAATGCCGTGGTGACGTGCTACGCCTTCACGCCCATTAACGTGCCGGGGCTGAGGCAGTGGCCGGATGGCGACTACACGGTCACGATGCAGCCCACGGCCACGGCAAGCAATCTGTGGGTAAAGGCGCGCATTGTGCGCGTGAACTCCGGCGGGACGCCGCTTGCCAGCGCCACCACGACGTACAGCGAGGAATACAACATCGCCAGTACGTCCGTCATTACGATGTCCATGGTTGGTGTTGCATTGCCGATTGGTGCCGCGGCAGACCGGGCGCGGATTGAGTATCGGGTAACCAACAATTCGGCTACGGCATCGGGTACGGTGACATTCGAGGCGAACACGGCGGATACCGAGATCGTGTGTCCCTGGACGCCGGCGATTGAGATGACGCCAAGTTTCTACAACGCCCAGACGATCCAAGCCGCCTACAACACATGGCTGCAATCCGACGTGGGCCTAGCCGAACGATACCGCGGTGTGCCGCCACCCAACACGACCGACCTGCTGACCAAAGCCGTCATGGACGCCGACGGCAAACGCGAGCTTGAACGGATCGCTCGGTGCGACGGCGGGAGCATAGCCGATAACGGCGGGCGCGTGGACTTCATCAATCTGTGGAAGCCGCGCCAGGCCGTGGTCGCCGTGTTCCCAATGGAGGAGTTCGCCGTTACCGAAGCCACACAAGGTCTGCGGGCGCGGTTGCCCGTTTACAAGGTGCCCTATGGTTACGATGGGGCGAAGTTCACCGGTGAAGTCAAGACGATCCACTCGGCGGCGAACAGCTCGCTAGGGCCGAGCCGCATAGACCACCCGGACCAGTCGCTTGAGGAGGAAACGGCCAAGTGGATTCCCGAGGCGAAGGTCGCCTCTGAGTTGGGCGCCTTGGTCGTGAACGCGCTCGGCTATGGGATGACCACCATCACGGGTCGCCCCATCTATCCGCATCCCGAGTTGTCGTTGGGCGACTTAGTGGCCGTAGAAACAGATCGGCTGGCGATCTACTCGCCGGTCCATGGCGGTTCACTGCGGGGTCCGCTCTGGGCGCTGGCCGTGGTGATCGCTCGCACGGGGCTCATGGGCGAGGAACTGACGCTGTGGGTGCGCGGCCTGTGGGATCTGTTCGGCACGAGCGGCACGGTTACGAAGCGCAGCCCCTATGAACCCATCATGGTTGACGCTGTTGACTACATTGCATTAGACCGGCCCACGGTTGCCCGTGTGGGGTTCCGCGTCGTCCCGGTGGATGCGACGGTCTATTACTACTATGCGGCAACCGGCGTGGCAGTGCCCGACTTCGGTGACGTACTGTGGACGGCGTACACGGCCGGCAACGTCGTGGAGTTCACGCGGCCCACATCCGGCATCAAGTATCTGTATTACTACGGCACGCGCAACGGGCTTAACGGGACGGTGTGCTCATTGCCCGTGAACAAGGGGGACACGATGAGTGCGCCGACGTTGACGATCACATGGTCGGGCACGTCACCGAACATCACGGTTACGGCCAACCTCTCCGCGGTGTCGGGACTGGCCCGCAAGATCCGCTGGTACGCGCGGAAAAACGCGGCGAGCGGAAGCTTCTATCCGACCAGTGACGGGACTACGACGGGTGACCCCGACCCGGCCTATCTCGTCATCGACAAACCCACAGTCGGCGAATCTAGCATCTTCGGGCAGAGCCACACGGCACAGGCATCGAACTACGCCACGAACGACTATTCCTACTGGCTAGTGATGCTCTACGATATATGGGGCAACGCCGCCGTCCGGCAAACCGCCGTGGCGCAGGTCACGGCCGCGGCCACGCCGGGCCTCACGGCTATCACTTGGGTCAACAACGTAGTCAATGATGGCGTAGCCCGTACCTATGATTTCGCGTGGACGCCGAATGCCGGCGTGGTGAGCGCCACGCACGATCTGGCCGTGTACTATGCCCATGATGGGGAGGCGCGGGTGACCTGCTTTACCGAGACGGCCCCCGCCACCGTCGTTGCCGCCACGAACCAAGCGACATCGGGCATTACGGATGACGACTTGCCGCCGGCGCCGGTCCATACCACGGTGTTCACTTGGGAGCTGTTGGCCGGTGCGACCGTGGTGGCGAGCGGATCGGTCACCCCGGCCGCGGGCGACCAGAACTGGTATGGTACGACATGACCGCCGAGGGGATTGTGGCTATCGTCATGCCTGCGGGGGTGCTCATTGGCTGGCTCACCAAGCATTTCCAGAATGGCGCTAAGCCGACCGGACACCAAGCGCGGGTCGAAACGCTGCTGGCGAGCATCGAGAAGCATACAGCCGACATCCCGTTGCTGAGGCACGTCATGGAGGCGCACGAGAGCGCCACGGCGCGCGCACGGGAACAAGTTGGGCGGCTTGAAGCCGACATGGAATCGCGACAGCGGAGGGGCGAATGATTCCCAAGCTGGAACAGACGCAGGCGTTCAAGGCCCAGATGGCGGACGCACCGCCGGAGCGCGTGCAGGCACGCGCCGAGCATGTCAGGTCGAGCTTCGCGATGGGCTGCGCATTCGTCGCCTTCGGTTGCCTGCTATTGCTCAGCACTGGCGCGGGCGCATTCTACTTGTTCGCTCATGGCAAGGAGGCACCAGCCATCGTTCTCGGCGGCGGCGCCGCGCTCGGACTATTTGTGATGCTGTTCGGCGCGCACCTCATCCCGGGGCTCGCGACCGACGCAGCCCTGAGCGCACTCGGCGGCTTCGGTAAGACCGTGGCCGGGATGCTCGGGAGGAAGGTGGAATGAGCTTTGACAGAGCGTTGGCGCATACGCTGAAGTTTGAGGGTGGATATGTTGACCACCCGGCAGATCCCGGCGGCGCGACCAATAAAGGCATCACACAATCGGTCTATGACGCGGATCGCGACCAAGCGGGCTTGCCGCGCCAATCGGTCAAGTTCATCAGTGAGGATGAGGTGCGGCACATCTACGAGCGCGACTATTGGCGCGCGTCTGGCGCGTCTGGGCTTGCCGAGCCCCTAGATCTGCTTCACTTCGACGCCGCCGTGAATCACGGGCTCAAGCGCGCGGGCATCTTTCTCGCCGATTCCAAGGGCGACCCCAAGGCGTACCTCGACCTCCGCGAGCGATTCTACTACGACCTGGTTGCCCGAAAGCCAAGCATGACGGTGTTTCTCAAGGGCTGGCTCAATCGGGTCGCGGGCTTGCGAAAGGTGCTACCATGATCTGGCCAACGATAGTTGCCGCGCTTGCGGTGGCGCTTTTCTACTTCACCGCATCGCTGGACGAGTGGCACCATTTCTATATCGGGGCCGCTGTCTACCTGACGGCCGCAGTCGCGCTCTGGCCGGCGCTCATGTGGGTCGGTGCCCTGATAATGATAGACGATGGGCTGCAACACGCCCTCAAGTGTCAGTCCCCGCTTCATTGGCTCTACCAACGCAGCATTGCACACATTGCCCTTGTACGACGGGTCAACGAATGGCTTGACCGCATGATGCGCCGATGAAAGAGGAATGCGATAACGCCGGTCCCTGCTACGCGCTGCGTGCAGCTCTGCGCGGTGGCTATGTCTACCGCGTAGCCGAGAAGGGCAGCGCGAGCGTGTATCTGCGCAACGGGGCACGGCTGGCGGGATGCCCGTGGTGTCTGTGTGATTCTCTCGATGCTGCGATGCTCGCACGGTGGCCATGGCCCGACCTAGCACCACAACCCACCCCTGAGGAGGCTCCTTGAAACCGGCAAAGAAGGCCAAGAAAGAACCCGTCAGCCTCGTACAATTCATGCTGGCGAAGCGGCGCGCCGGCTGTCCGGTGTGTGTCCTACCAGCCGATCTCCTGGCGCAGATGGTCGATGGACGCAAGAAGAAGTTTCGGCGCATTGAAACAATCGAATGGCTTGAAGTGGCGTATGGGATCAAGCTCAAGACAGCCGACTTTGATGCGCATTACAGCGGCCGACACGAAAGCGGGTAAACGACAATGACCAAGACCAAGAAACCAGCACCGACGCTCGACGAGTTCGTAGCGGAACAAGCGGTGACCCGGTTCGCCGAGAACCAAGAGATCGCGCGAGCTGCACGGGCCGCTCGTACCGTGGTGGGAGAGAAAGACAAGGAGGTCGCCGCACTCAAGAAGCGGCTCGCCGCCTACGAGAACCCCTCAGTCCATGCGGTTGAAACGCTGCTAGCGAAGCGTACGACGTTAACCGGCAACGAGCTCGCAGCGGCGCTAGAAGTAGACTTGGCAAGCGCCGACCGCCTGATGCGCGACATGGCGGCGCGAGGGTACAATGTCCACGATGGCGTGCTCTCAAAGCAGGCGCCGGGCAAGCGCCCGAGTGTTGAGCACTTCTACGGGGATGAGGTGCGCTTCGGTGTTGTCAGTGACACGCATATCGGCAACCTGCACAGCATGGAATACGAACTCCAGGAAGCATATGCCGTCTTTAAACGCGAGGGCATTACCCGCGTCTACGCTCCCGGCAACCTGCTAGACGGTGAGAAGACCTATCGGGGGCAGGAGTACGAGATCAACGTGATGGGCGCAGACAATGTCGTGGCGAATCTGGCGCGCGTGTGGCCCAAGATACTAGGCATCACGACATTCCATGTCGCCTCAAGTACCTGCCATGAGGGCTATTATCTTAAGTCGGCGGGACTGTTAGTCGGGAAGCTGATTCAGACCGAACGCCCCGACATGGTCTATTTGGGCCTTGACGAAGCGGACGTGGTACTTCATGACGGGCCGGCACGCCCGGTCTTGCGGATCATCCACCCCGGCGGTGGCACGAGTTACGCTGAGTCCTACCGCCCACAGAAGATCGTTGAGAGCTATAGCGGGGGCGAGAAGCCCACCGTGCTTGTGATCGGTCACTACCACAAGAGCGGATTCTACGATATCCGCGACGTGGCGACGTTCCAAGCTGGATGCCTGGAGCGTCAGACGCCCTTCATGCGTAAGCACTCGCTGGCGGCGCGGATGGGCTTCTGGATCATTGAACTTCGATTCACGGAGAGTGGTAGCCTGCGACGTATCCGGCAGGAGTGGTTTAAGTATTACGTTGGTGCGGACGGCAAGGTGCTACGCGACTGGAAGGTGACATGAACCGCGATCAACGGCGTGCGCGTATGAAGGTGTGGCGGGAGGCGAATAGAGATAGGCTGCTTGCCTATTCGCGCGAGTACGAAGCAACCCGAAGAATCCGGCCCCGGGGACCGGAGGAAGAGGAGAAGCGGCGTCTGCGATCGCGAAAGCGATACGCCGACAATCCCGCTTGCGGGCGTGCGAGACAAAAGGAATGGGAAGAAAGGAATCTAGAAAAGACGAGGCGACAGGGTCGCGAGTCAATGCGCCGGGCACGCGAACGGCTCTTGGGTTTTTCCTATGCCGAGCTGATGGCACGTCAAGCTGGAAGATGCGCGATTTGCGGTTCGAGCGAAAGCGGAGTGACACGCAACGGCATGGCGCTTTTCTTTCATGCCGATCACGATCACGCAACCGGAAGAGTAAGGGGATTGCTCTGTCATCCGTGCAACACGGCGCTCGGGCTGATGTGTGATAATCCGCTTTTCCTTAGGAGTGCTGCGGCCTATCTTGAATCTGCACCCGTTGCCGACCGAGTGGCCGAGGGATAGTGAGGCCGAAGGTGCATCTGCGGTTGCATCCCGGCGAGCGGCGCGCCTGCCGCCCGCGCGACTTCGGTGCGACTTGCCACCGCGCCAACCTGACGAACGTGCGCGCGGAAGTAACCTGTAAGGCGTGTTTGCGGACTGCCACTTATCGGGTGAGTCGATGAGAGATCTCGCCAAGGCCCTTGTCGTTGGCGGAGCGTTTCTCGCCGGCCTGTTCGTTGGTGGCCTGCGTAACCGACCGAATCCCGCCCTCGTGCGTGCCACCGATAGCCTAGCCGCCGCGGTGCGGGTAAGCGACAGCATCTTTGTGGCGCACCGTTCCGGCGACAGCGTGAGTGCCCAGCGGATCGGGGTGCTCGAAGCGCGGCGTACGGTCCTTGGCCACAGGACGGACACGCTCTATGTCGCCGCGACCGAGCGGCTGGCGCAGTTTGAGCCATCGGCTGCGGTGGACAGCCTGACTCTGTTGGTAGCCGAACTCAAGGCGGCCTGTGACAAGGGTGCCACGATAGCCGATTCACTTGCTCGCATAGCCGAGGTCCGAATTGCCTGGCGAGACACCACAATTAACGCCTTGGTGGTCCAGCGGGACTCGGCCATGGCACTGCTACGGGCCTCACTACGCGCGCCCAGGGGTCGCAGGATCGCGTTCGGCGCCGGAATAGGGATAGACCAAGGGGGTCAGCCCACGGCGTTCCTGGGGGCGATAATCCGCCTCTGGTAGTGCAAGATGTTGCAGTCCCACCGTGCAAACATTCGTCCCTTGCGCCCGTTCAACAATGCTATACATTCGGTAGCGAGAGGGAGGGCCGCTAAGATGGCACGCGAGACGCACACACCGACACCGTGGACTGCGGACGAGGGATACATCACGGGACCAAGCGGCGAACCCATCGCAGTACTCGGACCTGCCAGCATGTTCGCAGCTTCTACCCTAGAACGCGAAGCCAATGGCGACCTGATCGTCGCCGCCGTGAACGAGCGGGCGGCGCTGCGCGACGCACTCCGTTCGTGTATTGACGCGCTCAACAGCAGCAGCATACAGCCGCGCCTTGCGGGTCACGTCCTGCCGTCGGATGCCGTCGGACGTGCTCGCGCCGCGCTGGCGCTGGGCGAGGAGCCGAAGCCGTGACGAACATGGCACGGAACAAGATGGTTGGCGTGCGCGTTACCCGCCAAGAGTTGGCGATATTGCGTCGGATCGCTGCCGCCGAACGGCTGTCGGGTGCCGCAGAGGTGTTGCGCCGGCACGGGCTCGATGGCGCGTTGCCATGGATCGCCGAACATCTGGACGCGCCCCATGCCCCCGTCTACTGATTGCCCCGAGTGCGACGGCACCGGGTACATGACTTTGCGGCCCGGCAATTCCCACGAGGAGCCGCAATACGCGCCATGCACGAATGTCGCCTGCTACAGCACGAGTGACGACGTGTGGTGCACCTGGGCCGTCAAGGGTGTGTTTGAGTTCGCGTCCGACTACGACGGATGGGAGATGCGGGACGCTGTTGCGGTTGCGATGCGTGATCGGTACTTTGATCTCCGTCGGAAGGAACGCCGCAACCGAGTCCAAGCCGTCCGAGCCGCAAGGGGGCTTCCCCTATGAAGCCTGTCCGCTGTCCTTATCCCGAAACGTTCACGCTGCGCGCCTGGGCACTCCAGCTCGCCGATGAAACCTTGCGCCACGCCGATGAGCGCAATCATGTATCCTACGATTCGGCGCGGGCGGCGCTGCGCGAGAAAGCCAAGATCGAGCTGGCGCTGGCCGAGCAGGCGAGGGGGAAGCCCTGAGTACGCCGACATACTACAAGGTGCTAGCCGAGGATGGGGCATGTTGCCATGGGGGTACTGGGACATGGAGGCTCGGTGTGCGACGCAGCGTTACCGGGCCGTTGATCGCATGTCAGAATGCGATCCATGCCTGCACGCTAGAGCGGTTGCCCCAATGGCTCGGCCCCGCAATCTGGGAGATCGCCTTGGAGGAGCCGGAGGAGGCCGGTGGTGAGACCATCGCCCGTGCCGGGACGCTCGTGCGGCGCGTCGAAGGGTGGAACGAGCAGACCGCGCGCTTCTATGCGAGCGATTGTGCGTCTCGTGTGCTGCCGTTGCCAAAGGATGTGCACTGCCTCAATGCTTATGCATCCGCTCTCATCGGGGCCGCTGCGTGGGCCGCTGTGAGGGCCGCCGAAATCCGCTGGCAATCGCAGCGGTTAGGCCAGTACCTCCGAGGCGAGGTGGACCTGAACGCTTATCGCGCGGTGCTCAAGCGCGATATAGCACGGGCCGAACAGTCGCGGGCGCGGCCATGAGCCCATTCCCGCTGGGGGTGCTGGTCGGCATCCTGTTTGCTTGGGGCCTAAGCCTCATGCTCGTTTCACTGCTGACGTGGTACGGTCGCCGAGAGCTGCGGGCCGAGGTGATTCGCCAAGCCCGTGAGCGCGCCGCAGCGGGCGTAGCCGAGAGCGCCGAAGCGGCATCCCGCGTGCTTGCCGCGCTTGCTGTGCAGCGAGCATCGGGTCGCAGCGTCTATGTGCCCAAGCCCCACGAACTGGTTGATCTACACGTCGGCTTCAACTGATGCGCCGATCCTGGCTGGTTGTCGGCGCACTTGCGGCCCTCTGGGCCATTCTCGCTTTACTGTTCGGCGGCGAGCCGATGGAAACTGACGCGCTCACACGCGCAAGGAAGGCAGGTCTATGATGCAATGCCCCAAGTGCAGCGGCGACATGTACGACAACCGCGCCGACAAGCCCAGTCCGAAGCACCCAGACTACAAGTGTAAGGACAAGGACTGCGGACACGCGGTCTGGCTCAAGAGCAAGGACGAGAAGCCGAAGGGCGCACCGGCTGCGCCGCGGGCGCGATGGACAGCCCTGACACTCATGGAAGTCTACGCGGCCTGTCTTAAGGTCGCGATCAAGACCGTGCGCGCGCAGCTCGGCGACGAGGTTGCCAATGCCGACATATTGGCCGCTACCGCCACGCTGTTCATCGCGGCCAGCAAGGACGGCCCACCGCCACCAAGGACTGACGATGCCTAGTCCGCTCCGGCTGGCTATTGCCTGCGCGTGCCTGCTCAACGAGCACGACGAGATCCTGGCGCCGTGCTGGAAGCATCTCAACGAGAAGCGGTGTCACGTCAAAAACGGCGGCGCTGTCCGCGTGGATGGTCCGCAGTCCCCCGCGAACGATTCGGAGAACCAAGGGCCGGGCAACGCCGCATGAACAAACGCGCAGACGACTTCACGCCCGCGGAAGCCGCAAAGATCGCCGCGCGCCACGAGCCGAACGGTGCGGACACGGGCGGCGTGGGTAACCTGCTCCGACTGGTGCGCGAGAACGTAGGTGCGGAGATCCAAGCCAAACGGGAGGACCGAGACGCCCTAGTGGCCAGGGTGCGCCAGCTCAATGCCGAGATCGCCATGCTCGAAACCCATCAACAGGTCGGCGGTGAACCCGATGGCGGACCAGCTTGATCTCCTCGGTCCGCCGGCCTGGCGGTGTTTCGGTCCCGAGTTCGTGCAAGCACCGGCCGCGCGGCTCACAGATCCCGAGACAAGCCATGAGGCCGCACGACGATACCAGGGCGACGCTGAGACGCAGAATGGCATGATCGTCGCCTTCCTGCGTGGCCGGCTTGAGGGTGCGACAGCCAAAGAGATTGCCGAAGGCTTGGGCTGGCCATCCAACGTCATCGTGAGCCGCCGGATCGCGGCGCTACGGCGCGCTGGCTTGGTCTGGACCACAACCGAGGAACGCGAGAATTGTCAGGTCCACCGGGCGGGCTTGCTCTGACCCCATACCCTTATTACTTTGGCTTACGGTAATCCACAAGAGGGCTAGGTGTACGTTAAATTGTTCAGTTCGATCCTTACTAGCTCAATCTGGACCGCCTCACTTGAGACGCGGGTGCTGTGGATCACGATGCTGGCGATGGCCGACCGGGACGGTTTCGTGCGGGCCAGCCCGAGCGGCCTGGCACGGATGGCCGTCTTAGACCCCGTGGCCTGTCGCCCGGCACTGGCCGAGCTGGAAGGGCCGGACGTTGAGAGTTCAAACCAGAAGTGGGGGGGCCGGCGGATCGAGCGCTTGGAGGGCGGGTGGCAGATCATCAACTACCCAGACTTTCGCGATTTGGCCGATGCCGACATACGCCGCCAACAGGTGCGTGAGGCTGTCCGTAGGTATCGAGCCAAACAATCAAGGGTAATCACTGGTAAGCAGCCGTTAGCCCATACAGAGGCAGAGGCAGAAGCAGATACAGACACGCTAGCTATCGCTAGCGGGGACGAGCCCCGCCCGGAGTCGCTTGGTGCGTGGTATGGACGGTGCCTCAAGCACCTGTGCAAGCCACAGCACACCGGACCGATATCGGGACGTAAAGACGAGGCCCGCGATATCCACGTCCTGAAACACCAGTTGGTGCGGTTTGACCGGGGCGACGTGGAACTTGCCGTTGCAGAATGCCGCCGAGCGGCCGACGCGAACGAACTCGGGGATTGGATCCGTCCAGGCGAGAACTTCGGTCTTATGGCGCTCTGCGCCGAGCCGAACGGGGGGATACAGACCTTTGAGCGGTTTCTGCATGCAGCACGCAAGCGGGAGGAGGCTGACCGTGACTGACGCGGCGAGCGAATGGGGGCTTCCGAACTCGGAGTTGTGTCCGGCGTGTGGCCATCTCGTGTTCGTCTCCGGCACACCGCCCCCGCTCTCGGCGCGGCCCGAGTGCGTCGAGGCGTGCGAATTGATAGAAGTCGTGATAACACTGGAATCGGGGCCTCCTACTGGGGGTGAGCAACAAATGGCCGATGCTATCAGACGTGGTGCCCACGCCTTGAGAGAAGCCCGTGAAATCGCCGAGCAGTTCCGTGACGCGGAGGATGGCTTTTCGCAGCCCATGGGCCGGGGGACCATTCTTCCGTGGGAAGAGCGGGCCACCGAGCGCGCCGGGGAGAAGCCATGACCACCCGCCCGCTGCCCAAGGAGGACCGGATGAAGAAGACCCGCCATACGCGAGACAGCGCCTTCGATGCGCGACTTTTGCGGCTGGAGCGCGAGATGGCAACGCAGTTGGAGTTGCGCCGCCTAATCGCTGCCGAGGTCGTTGAGGTACTGTCTGTGCGCGAAGCGCAAGGACGGCTTCAAGCAGTCCGCGACAAGTTGGCAATCTTCATCTTGCGTGACGAGGCGCGGCGGCGTCCCAATGCCTAACCGCCCGTTGCCCAGCGTCGAGGAGTGCGAATGGCTCGCGCGGGACTACGAGAGCACGGCGCGCGTGGCACGGGGAAGCGGATCGCGCCGCATGGCCGAGGATGACGAGGTCACCGCGTTGGCCTTGCGGCTGCTGGCGGCGCTGCTGCGGCCCTACGTCGCACTCGGCCCTGGAGGCGAGGCCATTGAGAAGTACCGCGCCCAGCTGCTCAAGGAGGCGCAACGTGGCTGACGGCGTGACCGACCTGGCTGATGGTTGGTGCATTGAGTGCGGCAAACCGTTCCACTTGGACGACACCGGCGGTTACCGACCACCATGTCCTTGTGGGTGCGGCCCGTGTCGTGAATGTTGCCGAGCACAGGAGGATTACGATACCGATGGTTAGCCCCGACATCGCTACCACCGAGGAGGAGCCATGAAGTTCCCGAAACTGCTGCACATCGGTATCGAGGAAGACCACGACGTCGCGGCCGAGGTCAAGGCAAGGGAGGAAGGATGAAGATCAAGGTGGTACAGCCCGAGAAGGGCGAAGTCGTGAGCACAGAGATCATCGCAACCAGCATCGTCGCCATCGCCGCCGCCGTCCGTCGAATGCGTTCAGGCCGACTTAACGACACCGCTTTGGTGCTCCTGGTTCACCATGCTTGCCCCTCGTCCGGCCGTATGAGAGGCCGACCTGGGATCGCCGAGGTTCGTGCGGTGCTCGCCGGACTGGACGCGCTAGAGCGCACGTATCTCAAGAAGCCGCCATCCCGTGCCTGACGCCGCGGAGGGAATGGCCGCGCTCATCGCCCGCCTGCGGCAGGGCGAGCCTGACCGTTACCCTGACGCGTGGCGCGCCGCCGACATCATGGAGGCCGCCGCTCAGTACGTCGCGGCGTGGCATCGCTACACACAAGTGGCCCTCAATGGCAAGCGGAGAATGGTGGGCGCCAACGCTTTGAGGGCCGAGCAAAACGCGTGGGCGCGACTCGTCGCGCTGGTTGCGCCCGCGAAGGGGGAAGGATGAAGCCGAAACCGCCCCTTGAGCGCGATGTGCAACGCCGCGTTGTGGCAGTCTATCGCACCGTAGGATGCATCGTCTGGTCGCTATCACAGGGCTACCGACCGGGAGGTCCGCGCCATGCGACCACTCGGCAATCCAAGGGTCTGCCCGATCTGTATGTGATGTGCCCAGTGCGCGATGGGATTCGGAGGCTGGTGTTCTGGCATGAAGTAAAGCGACCGGGTGGGAAGCAAACACCAGAGCAAATGCACTTTCAGATCGCGTGCGAGCTGCGTGGTATCGGCTATGTCCTCGGTGGTATGCCCGAGGCCGTTGAGGCACTTGCCGACATGGGCTTCGGTGTTCTGAAACCGTGACCATCCGGCTCGGTCCCAAGCCGTGCGTGGGTGGTCCCCGTCCGACTGGCCGGCGCGCGCACTATGTCGAAGTGTGGCCACCGCGGAATGGGTATCCTCAGCGCGCGACCATCACCAGCGTGCTCTACTCCGCGCAGCCCAACCAGAATGGCACCAACCGCTCTACCCATCTCGTCACCAAGCATGGCCCCACTCGCTGGACCTGCACCTGTGGCCGGCATCACGACCATCACCCTTGTATGCACGTCAAAGCCTGGCTACGACTTACGGTCCCGAAAGTGTAAAGAAACTTGACAGTTGTGAAGAAAGGTGCTAAAATGGGGACGACGGGAGGGCTCAATGTCGCAACACTGTCCCCACTGCGGGTGGGTTCCCGACCCCGACACGCGAGAGACGGACTGCCTGATGTGCGGTATGCCGCTCGATGTACCCGAGCTAGAGCCGCAGCCAGTCGCAGCTTAGGTTGCGTACCGCCGCAGGAACTAGTACGTTCGGTGCCGACATGACCGCGCCGATTCGCTCGGCCTTCGATGACACGACCGTGCTCATTACCGGCGGAACCGGCTCGTTCGGGCGCGCTTTCACCACCTGGCTCCTCCAGACACACCAACCCCACAGCATCCGCATCCTGAGCCGCGACGAGGCCAAGCACGACGCCATGCGTCGCGACTTCCCCGATCCCCGACTACGCTTCCTCAATGGCGACGTGCGGGATCTGCGCCGGATGCGCCGCGCCCTGGACGGGACCGACATCGTCATCCACGCCGCGGCAATGAAGGTGGTCCCCGCCTGTGAAGATGCCCCAGACGAGGCCGTGCGGACCAACGTAGACGGCACCCTACACGTCCTGGATGCCGCCATAGAGAACAATGTCCAGCGGGTCGTGTTCCTGAGCACCGACAAGGCACCCGCAGCCAATACGACCTATGGCGCGACCAAGTACCTAGCCGAGCAGATGACTATCCAGGCAAACGTCTGGGCCGCCAACCGCCGCACCCGTCTCGCCTGTACCCGCTACGGCAACGTCCAGGGCTCTACCGGCTCCGTCGTCCCGCGCTTCAGGGCGCAGCTCGCCGCCGGCCAACCATTCACGGTCACGCACCCTGATATGACCCGCTTTTGGATGCAGATGTCCGAAGCGGTCGCGCTGGTAGCCTTCGCGGTTGAGAACATGCGGGGCGGTGAGACATTTTTGCCCAAGCTACCCGCCATCCGGATAGGCGACTTGTGCGAAGCGATATGCCCCGGCCACCCCACTGTTGCAATTGGCATCAGGGGGTGTGAAAAAATGCACGAGGCATTATGCACCACCGATGAGATACGTCGGGTATGGGACATCGGCCCCCACTACGTCATCGAGCCCCCGAGCCGGAGCTGGACGGACGACACCAGCCCGCCGGAGGGCGTTCGGGTGCCGGAGGGCTGGACCTACACGAGCGATGGGGTCGAGCGGCTGACGGTAGCGCAACTTAGGGCATTACTGTGGATCTGGTAGGACGGTAGCGGAACTCGGGGAGATGTTGGGGGCTTGACGCTCGCTACCGTAACGTATAAGTTGTCCACCATGGAACTTCCCCAGCTTGTTTGTCGGCGCTGTCTGCATCGTTGGTATCCGCGCCACCCTCGCCCACCGAAGGTATGTCCCACCTGCAAGCGGCGCGATTGGGCAACGTACGCAGGTCCCCCACCAAGAAAGTCTAGTCCATGAAAATCTCCGAGATCAGCGCACGGTCGCCGGATATGACTGAGGACGATTTCACGGCGCTCGTGGACGACATCCGCAAGAACGGCCAACTGGTGCCGATCTGGGTACGCGGCGACGAGGTAATTGACGGGCGGAAGCGTCTGCGGGTCTGCGAACTCCTGAGTATCGAGCCCAAGGTGGTGAACCTCGCGCCGGGACAAGAGGCGGAGGCGCTGGCGCGGTCGCTGAACCTTCTACGGACGCACTACAGCCCGAGCCAGCGGGCCATGTTCGCGGCCGAGCGGGCGACGCGATCGAGACAGATGCATGACGATCCGATCGGTAAAAATACCGATCAACCCCCGAGCGCGCGACAGGCGGCGAACGAAGTAGGTATCGCGGAATCCTATGTGACCAAGGCTCGGCGGCTGAAACGCGACGCTGCGCCGGAAGTCGTCGCCGCGGTGAAGGCTGGCAAACTCACGCTACATGCGGCCCGGCAGATCGCGGAAACCGTGCCGAAGACGGAGCAATCCGCAGCGGTTGAGAAGGTTATTGCAGCCAGCAAAGGTAAGATGCGGCATACGCCCGCCAAGGTTGCGCTAGGCAAACGGCTATCCCAGGCGGGCATGAGTGTGCGAAAGGCGCCGCCCTTGACGCACCAGTGGAATGAGTTCCTGAATCAGGCGGAGTTCGCGGCGGACAACATGGAGGCCACCATGGACCGCGTCACCGTGTTTGCCGAGGCTCCGAAGTGGCTGGAACGGGCACGAGGGATTCGGACCACGCTGACGAAGATCATCCATTGCCTAGGAGGCACCCAATGAGTCGGAAACTGCATGATGACTACAGTTACCGAGACAAGCATCTGCCCATCGGCGAATTGTTGCCGCATCCGAAGCTTCAGCGGCGCTTCAGGTTGAAGCACGCGGAAAAGTTGTTCTCGGAGTTTGACCCAGCCTTGCTGGGGATCATCTGGGTGCAGGAGAAGAACGGCAAACTGTATGTGATTGACGGTCAACATCGGATATGGGCCACCCTGAAGTGGCTCAATGGGGAGAAGCGCCAGGAAGTGCTCTGCCGAGTGTTCACCAATTTGAGTGACGAGCGCGCCGCCACGATTACGCGGCGGGTCAACGTCACCAAGGTATGGCAGGCCCTCGACACGTTCGTCGTTCGGCTGGTGGAGAAGGACGCCAACGCCTTGGCGATTGAGAAGATCCTCGGCGTGTTCGGATTGCGCGTCTCGAAGACGCGGAGCGAGAACACGGTGCAGGCCGTCACGGCCTGTGAACGCGCATTCCTGAGACTCGGAGAAACGGATTTTCAACGAATCATCGGTGTTCTGCACGGAGCTTGGATGGGCGATCCAGATGCATATGGGGCCTCCCTGATTGAGGGTCTTGCGCTATTCCTGAATCGCCACAACGGCACGGCAAACACCGACGATCTGCGGCACAAGTTGTCGAAGTCTGGCGACCCGGTGCGGCTTATTGGGCTGGCGCGCACGGCCATGCGACCGCTTGGCCTCACAATGGGGCACGCGATGGCGCACACTCTTGTCGTGGAATACAACAAGGGTCGGCGCGGTCCCGGTAGGCTACCCGACTGGAAGCGCTCGGCTTGACCCGGCAGGGAGCATAACATGAAGATCGGGCACCTTGAGATCGGGTCCAGCCACCCGTGCCGGTTCATCGCCGAGATCGGCGCCAACCACGACGGCCAGCTCGACCGCGCCCTCACGCTCATTCGATTGGCCGCCGAGGCCGGGGCCGATATCGTCAAGTTCCAGCACTTCCGTGCCCCACATATCGTGAGCCGCGAAGCCTTCGATGCGATGCCTAAGATCGCACACCAAGCAAGCTGGGGCGACTCGGTGTACGAGGTCTACGAACGGTGCAGCCTGCCATGGGAGTGGACGCCGATGCTGGCACTGGCCTGCCAGGAACGCGGCGTCATCTTCATGTCCACGCCCTACGACTTGGATGCGGTGGCGCACCTGGACCCGTATGTGCCGGCGTGGAAAGTGGGCAGCGGCGACATCACCTACTTCGAGCTGCTGCGGACCATTGCTCGGACGGGCAAGCCCGTGCTCTTGTCCACCGGCGCCAGCAACCCGGTAGAGATGTGGGAAGCGGCGGAATTGTTCGAGCGCGGCCAATTCCTACTCATGCAGTGTGTGACGAACTACACGGGCGACCCCGAGAACGTGAAACACGCCAACCTGCGGGCACTGGAACAGATGCGGGGTATGGGCCTCACTCACGAGGCCCATGTACCGGTCGGGTTATCAGATCATACCCGCTCGCCCGAAGTCGTGCTTGGCGCCGTAGCCCTGGGCGCTTGCGTGATCGAGCGCCACTTCACCGATCACCGATTCGGCGATGGACCAGACCACGCCTTCGCCATGGAACCAGACGACTTCCGTGACATGATAGAGGACGTCCGGATACTTGAGAGCGCGATGGGCGACTGGCACAAAAAGGTCTATCCCTGCGAGTATGCGGCGCGGATCGTGCAGCGGCGGTGCTGGCGCGCGGCACGCGACCTGCCCGCGGCCACCGTGCTGATGCCCGGTGATCTCCAAGCCCTGCGACCCTGCCCCGCCGGCGCGATACCGCCGACGACACCGGAAGCGATCATCGGTCGCAAACTGGCGATCCCGATGAAGCGGGGTGAGGCATTGACCGCGGAGCATTTGGCGTGACGGACGCCGAGCTGCTTGACCTGATGCAACAGATCCGGGCCCGGAACAACGAGGCGTGGATGGACATCCTGCGGCTTGCGCTAGAACTTGATGCCGAACGCACGCGCGCCATCTTCCGGCGGATTGAACGCGGTGACGCGGAGGTCGTGGGGATATTCAAGGAAATGGCAAGATGACCAGCACCGGAGCCATGGTGCGGTACATTGAGGATTGTGTGCAACGATCCCGCAAGATCAATCCGCAACACCTACTTCGACTGATTACGCCAGTCTGGGAGGAGGGGTATCAAGAGGGTATGCGTCGGGTCCAGCGCGAAATGCGGTGCGCGCTTGGAATCCCAGAGGATGGCGAGGGATGAACTGGTTGGTGGTCGGTGCCGGGTCCATGGGGCGTAAACACCTCGCGCTGCTCAACAAGGTCGCGCCACAAGAGAAGCTGGGTGTCGTTGATCCCGATCCCAAGGCGCGCGAGGCCGTAATAGATCTGTGTGGCGGTCGCGCGGTGCCGCGGCTTGAGGACGCCGCTAGGCCGGACGTCGTGTTGGTCTGCTCACCCACCCATCTGCACTGGTCGCACGCGATGGAGGCTGCAAAGGCGGGCGCGCATGTCATCATCGAGAAGCCGGTTGCCCTAGACCACGGGGGCGAGGGAGAACTGGTTGCCGCCCTAGGTGATCGGATCGGGATGGTGGCCTGTCCGGTACGTTTCCATCCCGGCATGGTCGCCACGCGCGCCATGCTGACCCGTGGCGACGCCGGCGAACCGAGGCGGGCCATGGCGTGGTATGGGCACCACCTGCCCTTGTGGCGGCCCGGGAGCGATTACAGGGCATCCTACAGCGCGGACCCCAAACTGGGTGGTGGGTTGTTCCTTGACCGGATACACGAGCTGGACTATCTGCGATGGCTGTTCGGGGAGCCGTGGGCTGTGGTGCGGGCGGACTTGGGATACCGGGAGGCCCAAGAACTCGGGGTCGGGATCGAGACATCCGCCCGTGCCACACTAGACTATGAAGGCGTCCACGTTGCCCTGCGGCTGGACTGCCTGAGTCGTACCTACGAGTGCGGGCTGATGGTCAAGGGTTCAGAGGGTACGCTGTTCTGGGAATACGCGCCGGAGGATGCGCCCGGTGGCCCCGTCCGGTGGGCACACGACCTAGCCCAGATCCGCCAACTTGAGCACTGGCTACGGGTACTGAGGGGCGAGGAGGCGCCGGTGCAGACCATCCGGGACGGCTATCGGGTTCTGCGTACGGCGCTTGCCTGTTACGTCAGTTGGGAAACCCAAGAAAGAGTGGTGCTGTGATGGAGAAGAACGAGACGAAACGGCGCACACGCAGCTCGGACGCCAAACTCCTTGGGTTCTGGGAGACGCTGACGCGGGACCAACAGTTCCGCGCCCTGCGCGTACTGGCTGCGCTCATGGACCGTGAGATTCGCCCGCGCGTCCAAGCCACGGACGGCGTAGGCGTGGAGGACTGAAATGATCGTCCCCGTCATTCAGGCGCGCTACAACTCCAGCCGCTTCCCCGGTAAGGTGCTGGAGGATTTCGGGGGTCGCGCGCTCATCGGCTGGACCTTCGCAGTGGCGCGCAAGGCGTTTCCCGCCTATCCGCCGGTGGTGGCCATCCCGGTCGGGGACATACGACTCAAGCGTTGGTGCGATGCGCTCAACTGGCGGGTGGTCGAAGGACCAGAGGACGACGTGCTCTCACGGTTCGTGCGCGTCATCGATGAACTCGCCCCCGCCGATACAGACATCGTCGTGCGGCTCACGGCGGACGATCCGCTCAAGATCCCGCTGTTGGTCTGGCTGGCTGCCCGTCTCGTAGAACTTGGCGCGCCGTACGCCGACACCAACCACGGGAACCTGACGGGCTTCGGGGCGGAAGCGTTCACAGTCACGGTGCTGCGAGAAGCTGACAGGATGGACACGAGCGCCAATGATCGAGAACACGTTACGGTCGGAATGCGGCGTCGGCATCCAGCACCCGGCCTGCGCGCCTCGATAGACAGTGCAAGTGATATCGCGTGGCTGGAACAACTCATGGTGGGGGCGCCGGCATGAAGAATGGCGAGATGGTCGCCGCCTTCGAGCGCGAGTTCGCGCAGTACGTTGGGGCCAAGTACGCCATCGCACTCTGCAACGGCACAAGCACCTTACACACGGCACTGGTCGCGCTCGGCGTGAAGATGGCGAGCACAACGATGGCGGTGCTGTGGAAGGCTATGGCGGAATTGGCGTGATTGCCCCGTCCCTCTTAGATTCGCAACCATGAGGCTATCGGCCCTCGCCGTTGCCGTGTCCGTGAGCATCACGGCGGGCATCACGACAACCGTTCGCTGTCCCCACGGCCACGGTCTCTTGGACAAGCCGGGGCCGTGGACCGTCAATGTCGTTCCCATCCCTGACCGCTACGCATCGGCTGGCCGGGGTGACGTGCTCAAGTGCCGATGCGCTAGGTGCCGGGGCGTCTGGTACGAATTGATAGCCTACCGTGGGTAACTTCTCTAAGAAGGGCGACTTCAAGCCGGGCGATCCCCGGATCAAGCCGGGCAAGAAGGGGCGCAGTGGGCGTCCGAGCAATGAGTTTCGCGACTGGTGCGCCAAGGTGATCCGTGACAAGCGCACACGCGAGCGGGCCGAGCAGGCGGTGCGCAACCCCGACAGTCGGCACTACGCCTCGATGTTCAAGGCGTTGGCCGAGTTCGGCTATGGTCGCGCGGTCCAGCGGGTAGAGATTGAGGGTGACGTGCCGCGGCTGGAAATCTTCTGTGACCCAACGCCGGTGTCCGAGAAGATCAAGACCGAAGATGAGTGAATCACTTGGCCCCTTCGCGCTGGGTCGCGTCCATCTCGGCGACTGTCGACAACTCATGCGGATGCTACCCGACGAGTCGGTGCCGATGCTCTGGACGGACCCGCCCTATGGGCACAACAACAACGACGGCGACCTAGCCCATCACTGGGAGAAGGCGCTCGGCTTGCCGGAGGCGACACACGGCGAGTCGCGACCAATCCTGGCCGATGGCGCCCTCGAATCCTGGGCGGCCTTCACTGGGATGCTTCGAGAGGCCGGGCGGGTTCTCCGGCGTGACTGCTGCTGCTGCTGCTGCTGCTGCGGCGGCGGCCCTGACCCACAGTTCGCGCGCTGGTCGCTGGCCCTGGATGAGCCGCCGTTCACCTTCTTCCACGCGATTGTCTGGGATAAGGGTGGCCTCGGCATGGGCTGGCGCTACCGGCGGAACTATGAATTAGTGCTTGTAGCGCACCGTCGGGGCGGCAAACTGGCGTGGGCCTGGGAAGGGAGCGGCACCGAAACGGCGAACGTGGTGCGGCTCGGGAAGATTCTGCCGGCGGCAAGCCAGCACCCGACAGCGAAGCCGGTGGAATTGGTCGAGCACTTCCTGCGATTGCATACGCGGCCCGGCGATCTCGTGCTTGATCCGTTCGCGGGGGCTGGAACGACCGGTGTTGCCTGTGTCCGGATGGGTCGCCGGTTCCTCGGTTTCGAGCTGGACCCCTTCTGGTGTGAGTACGCAAACCGCCGGCTCGGTTCGGCACCGAGCCACACTGGCACGCCACTTTTTGAAGAACAGATGGCGCGATGAATGAGCACCGCCCGTCTCGGTCTGTCCCTAGTCCAGCATCGCGTATTCACCACCCCCGCGCGGTTTCGGACGTGGATCGCCGGTCGGCGGTCGGGGAAATCCTATCTGGCAGTGATCGAGTGTATCGCCGCAGCCCTGCGCCGTCGTCGAGCGATGGTGCGCTACATCGGTCCCACACTGGAGCAGGTACGAGAACTAGCATGGGAGCCGCTGAAACGCATCATCCCACCGCAGTATGTCGCTGTCGTGAACGAATCGCGGTTAGCCGTGCATCTCATCAACGGCTCGCTCATCACCCTGAAATCAGCCGACCGGCCCGAACGGTTACGCGGCCCCGGCCTGGACTTCGCCGTGCTGGACGAGTTCCGATGGATGGACCGCAACCCCGTATGGGAGGCGGTGCGCCCCTCGCTCTCCGACCGCGGCGGTCGCGCGCTGTTCATCTCCACGCCCTACGGCATGGGCTGGCCCTATGACAACTACGTCAAAGGGCAAGAGGGTGACCCGGAATGGGCGAGCTGGCAGACCACGACGGTTGAATCCGGTGCGCTCACCGACGCCGAAATCAACGCCGCACGGGGCGATCTCGATCCGCGCAGCTTCCGACAAGAGTACGAGGCGAGCTTTGAGTCGTTGGGCGACAGAGTCTACGACTACTTTGACCGCCGCCACAACCTCGCCCCAGTGGCCGACACCGGTGGTGACCTCTTGGTCGGGATGGATTTCAACATCAACCCCATGTCGTGGATTGAGGCCGTAGCGGTGGGCGATGAGTGTCACGTCCTGGCGGCGCTGGAGCTTCCGGTGTCCAACACCGAGGAGGTAGCGCAAGAGATACGGCGTCGCCATCCGGGCAGGCGGATCATTGTCTGCCCGGACCCCAGCGGTCGCCAGCGCCGTAGCAGTGCGGGCGGCATTACGGACTTCACTATCCTGACCCGAGCGGGTTTCATGGTAGACGCCCCGAACGCCGCGCCGGGCATCGTGGACCGCATCAACAACACGCAGGCCATGCTACTCAACGCGGACGGTCGCCGCCGGTGCAAGATCCACCCGGCGAATTGCAAGCCGTTGGTGAAGGCGTTAGACGGTCTGACCTACAAACGCGCGGCCGGCGATGTCTCGACTCGCGTGCCCGACAAGACGAGCGGGCTTGACCATATCGCCGACGCGCTAGGTTATCTTCTGTGGCAGCGATTCAACGTGAGCGTAAACCGGCAAGTCAGGTCGTTCCTGTTCCGGATCTGAGAGGCACCAAATGACTGGACCCGCACTAACACCCGATGAAGAGCGTCCCGACAAGCCGAACGCGGACGCCAAGGCACAAGAACCAGCACTAGCACTCTGCCGGGACGTGAGCCGCGGCACGCTGCATCTGCGCGACCAGGGCCGGACCTATCTGTTTCAGGCGCCCGGCGAGATCAATGCCGATTATGACATACGGCTCTCCCGCAGCGTCCTATTCAATGCGTTCGCACGCACGATCAAAGGGCTTGCTGGCATGGTGTTCCGGCGCGATCCCGTGCTGGAAGATGACGTGCCCGCGAAGATCGCAGGCGACTATGAGAACATCGACCTAGCGGGCACCCATGGTGACGTGTTCCTGCGCCGGCTGTGCGAGGATAGCCTAGAGGCGGGTCATGCCCTGATCCTAGTGGATTATCCCGATCTCGGCGGGCGGGTGCTGCCGCGGGACATCGAGGCTTCGCTTGGGGCGCGTCCCTACTGGGTGCATATCAAGAAGGATGACATCGTTAGCTGGCGCACGGAGAATGTCGCGGGTCGGACCATGCTTGCCCAGATCGTGATACGCGAAGCCAGCATGGAGCCCAAAGGCAAATATGGCGAAGCCAAGGTCGAACGATACCGAGCCTTCACGCGCGAGGACGGAGCCGTGCGCTTTGATGTCTATCGCAAGGTGGACGACAAGATCATCCCCGAACGCTCGGGGATCGTAGCGAATCAGGAACGAATACCCATCGCTGAAGTGACGACGAGCGGACGTCGGCGGCTCCTGGTTAGTGATCCGCCGTTGTTGGATCTCGCAACAATCAATGTCGCCCACTACCAGACACTAAGCGACCAACTCAACGCCTTGCACAAGGCCAACTCGCCCATCTTGGTCATCGTCGGACGTGAGATGATGAGCCAGGAAGCGCAGGGCGAGAAGGTGGTCGTAGGGCCGAGTTGGGGTCTGGACCTGCCACAGGGCGCGGATGCCAAGTACATCGAACCGACGGGGGCGGCGCTCGGAGCGAGCCGGACGCAGCTACAGGACTTTGAAACGCAGATGGCGCGGCTCGGGCTCTCCATGCTCCAACAGGAAACACGGGCGGCAGAGACAGCCGAGGCCAAGCGCATAGACAAGTCCGAGGGCGACAGTGCGCTTTCGGTGACGGCGCGTGGGTTGCAAGACGCCATCGAGCTGGCGCTAGAGTTCCATGCCCGCCATCGCGGGCTCCCGGAGGGCGGCAGTGTCACGATTAACCGCGACTTCGAGGAGCTGGAACTGACGCCGGACGAGGTGCGGATGTATAGCGAACTCGTGAGCAGCGGCCAGCTATCGCTCGATACCATGTACGCGATGCTTGCGCGCGGCGAGCGGCTGCCCGAGGACTTCGACCCCGAGGCCGAGAAGGACAAGATCGCGGCGGGCGACATGGGCCGCCCGCAGGCGCCCGCAGCGCAGGGCGATGCAGCGATGATGGGAGCAGGCGCGAGCGCGATGGCGGCGACCGATTCTGCGATGATGCCAGCGGGTGGGATGAACGTAGGTGCGTGATCCCACCGGGACGTTCATTCGGCGCGCGATTGACCTGCGGCGCTATGAGAACGGGCTAGTTGAGCGCGTGGTCCGTTCGCTCTCGGATGCACGCGACGATATCGCCCGCCAACTCCGCGACCTAGACCCCACGGCGGTCAGTACCGGCTACCGGCGCCGACGCCTTGAGGCGTTGCGGGCACAAGTTGAGGAGACACTAAAGACCGTCTATGGCGAGGCCGGCCGGATGACGCGGACGGAACTCGTCGGGCTTGCCGACCACTACGCCACCCTGACCAAGACCGACCTGCAGAGCATCATCGGTCCCGACGCCGACGTGGGTGTCCGGTCGGTCAGTCTCTCCCCCATCGCTCTCCGTACGATTGTTGATACCAGCCCGGTCCGGGGATGGGTGATGCGGGATTGGTGGGCAGAGCAGAGCCGCGCCACCGCTAACCGTTTCGAGCAGCAGGTGCGTATCGGGCTCACGCAGGGCGAGACGATTGACCAGCTCGTGGTTCGCGTCCGCGGGCGGGCCATCGCGCGGGGCAAGTATGAAGGTGGCATCATGGAGACTTCTACGCGCGCCGCCGAGGCCCTGGTCCGTACGGCAACCAATACGGTCGTGAGCGGGACGCAGCGCCGCGTGCTTGAGGCCAACAAGGACGTGGCACCGAAGTATCGCTACACGGCCACGCTCGACAACCGAACGACGCCGATCTGCCAGGCTCTAGATGGTCAGGTGTTCCCCGTGGACGATCCGGAGGCCCCACGCCCGCCACAACACTGGAACTGCCGCTCGACTATGGTGCCCGTCGTGGACTGGGCGGCCACCGGCCTGACGCCTCCCAAGCCCGGCACCCGTGCCGCCAAGGACGGTCCCGTTCCCTCCGGCACGACGTATAACGAGTGGCTACGCGACCAATCCGCGGCGAACCAAGACGAGATTCTGGGGCCGGCGCGGGCTCGGATGTTCCGGGCGGGTGATGTTGATCTGCGCGACCTTGTGTCCCGTGAAGGCCGGCAATGGACGCTAGAGGAACTGAAGGCGCGGCTGTGACGGCAATCGAAACAAACGAAACGGCACCGGCGGGGCTACGTTACAAGATCCAGCTCGTCAATCCCGTGAGCGAGCAATGGACGCAATACATGATTGCCAACGCGCAGAAATGCGTCGTGAAACACAAGCAGATCAACGGCAAATGGTTCGGCACCCGTGTGGCGCAACAGAACTCGCGGATCGGTCAGAAGGTCTTGATCTGCGGTGCGGGACCGAGCCTGCGTGAGCACTGGCAACACGAGATAGATATCCATCGAGGCGAGATCTGGGCCTGTAACTCTGCCCTGCCGTGGCTACTCGCGCAGGGCGCGCGGGTAACACACGGCCTCACGATAGACCAGACACCGCACATGCTGGAAGAATGGAAGGACGCGACCGACTGGCCGAATGTCAAATATCTACTCGCCTCTACCGTCACGCCGGCGCTCGTTGATCGGCTCAACGACCTACAACGCCACATCACCTTCTTTCACAACTTCTGCGGCGCGGATGGCGAGCTGGAGATATACAAGACCCTGTGGCCGGGTACGGTGATGGTTGGCGATGGGCTCAATGCAGCCAACCGCGCCGCCTGTCTCGCGCAGTTCATGGGGTTCAAGGAAATGGTTGTCTTGGGCTCCGATTGTGCCTTGGGCGAGAATGACGAGATGCACGCCGATGGTGGGGGACCATTGGCCTCGGGTGCCACTCATTGGATTCTTGAGGGGCGGCTACACGATCCCGGCTGTCCCTGCTTCGGGCATCCGAGCGGCACGGTTGAGTGTGCCGGGCTTGGCGAATGTCGGACTTGGCGCACCAAGCCGGACATGGTGTTTTCGGCCGTTGCCTTCGCCAAGATGGTGAACAGGTGGGGGCGCCGGAGACTGCGGATCGTCGGCGATACGCTGCCCCACGCATTGCGCCACCTCTCGGATCACCAGCTTGATCGAGTCGCCAGCCTTGGCGACATCACCGACGAGCTGAAGGCCCGCAGCGATTCTAACAAGGCATTGGCGACAGTGCGGGGCAAGGACTTCGCATCCGACATCTTCAAGGCGAACGTCGCGGTTGCGCCCGAGGGCGTGGGGCCTCAACCCAAGGAGGTGATGCCCCCTGAACACGAGACCAACACTGCACGGAGCAACGTGCGGCTGTCCGTCGTGCCAGTAACGCCGCCCTCGGGTGCAACCGGTTACTTATGAAACCCGACGGGACGGGCTGGCATATCTTCCGGCATTCGCCTACGCGGTGGTGGGAGTGCTGGCTGTTCGGCTTCCAGGTGTTACGCTATCCTCCACGCTGGTCCCATGTGCTGCACTTGGGGCCGGTGGCGGTGGAGTACCTCCATTGCGCCCGGGTGTCAGGAAACTTGACACCGTAGGCGCGGCATTATAGGTTAGCGACCAATAGGACGGGCAGCATCACGCCCCCGAGACACTTGAGGTGTCTGGGGGCGTTTTCACGTTCATGGGGCTGAGCCCCGGAGGTGGTTGTGCCAGAGGCACTGGATCTCTCGACGCCAGAGGCGCAAGAGGCCATCAAGGCAGAAGCGGAAAAGGTAGCAGCGGGCCTCAAGGCCAAGAACGACGAGCTGCTGCGCGAGTTGAAGGCGGCACGGGGCAAGGTCAAGAGCACCGAGGGGCTGGATCCCGAGAAGTACGAGGAAGCCCTGGCGTTCAAGGCGGAATACGAACGCCGGCAGCATGAGGAGAAGGGCGAGTACGAGAAGGCGCTGGCACTCAAGGACGCCGAGTACCAGAAGGCGCTCAAGGCGCGCGAGGCGCGGGAACAGAAGTTCAAGGCGAGCCTGCGACAGGAGAAGGTGACGTCGCGATTGACGGCGGCGGTGGCGCGGGCGAAGGGCGTCCCAGAGTTGCTGTTGCACGAGCTGGAGAGGGCCGTACAGGTGAAAGAGACGGACGAGGACTTTGTCCCGTTCGTGGTGGACGCGGCGGGTCAACCGCGCACCAAGGATGTGGGGGGTGAGTTGGTCCCCTTCTCGTTCGATGATCTCGTAGAGGAGTACAAGCAGCATCCCGTGTTCTCTCGGGCGTTTGAGGGAACCGGGTCGAGCGGGAGCGGGGCTCCCGCAGGGTCGGTTACCGGTGGAGCCGTGGCCGGCTATGTGGACGGGCACGATCCCGTGGCGCTCGGCAAGGCCGCGGACGGGATCATCAAGGGAACCATCAAGGTGCGCTAGGAGCACCAAGGCCGTAAAGGACGGCTCCACCAATGGCAAACACGCTTACCCAGGTCATCCCGCAGATCATGGCGCAGAGCCTTCCGATCCTGCGTCAGAACGCGGTGATGCCTCGGCTGGTCAACACCAGCTTCAGCCCCGACACGGCGACGCGGGGCAGCACGGTTCACATCCCGCTCAACGCGGCTAGCACGGCACGGGCGATTACCGCCGCCGTGACGCCGGCCGCAAACCAGGACTTGACGCCGACGAACGTTGACGTGACGCTCGCGAACCACTACGAGGCCACGTTCAACTTGACGGACAAGGATGCAGCCGAGGCGATGAATGGCTACATCCCGCGGCAGTTGCAGGAATGCGTCAAGGCCATCGGGAACGAGATCGACAAGTCGATCTTGGCGTTGCACACCACGATCTACCAGGCGGGTGGCGACATCGGAGTTGTGCCGTTCGCCACGACCATCAACGTGGTGTCGAGCTGCCGCAAGGCGCTCAACTCCTCGATGGCCGCGCTGGACAATCGGTTCGCCGTGATTGATCCGGCAGCCGAAGCCAACATGATCCTGTTGGGCAACCTGCTCAACACCTACCAGCGGGGTGATTCCGCGACCATTCGTGAGGGTTCGATCGGTCGGATTCTCGGATTCGACTGGTACATGAACCAGAACATCGCCGCGCCGACCTACGGCACGGGATGGGTGACGGGATTCAGCGCCTCCACGGTTGGTTGCGCGGTTGCCGACACCACGATCAACCTCATCAACGCGACATCGAGCGGCACCATCGTGGTCGGCGACCTGTTCATGTCCGGCGAGGGTGTTTACACCATTACCGTCGCGGCTACGGCCAGTTCGACCGTGGCGGTGGCGGTGACGTTCTCGCCGGCAATGGCTACCGCTGTCGCAACGGGCGCAGCCATTACCGTGGGCACGACCTACACGCCCAACGTCCTGTGCCACCGCGACGGCATCGTGTTCGCCTCGCGTGTGCTCACGGGTGGGGATGCGGGGGTCGGCAACGTCCGATCCATCGTGGACCCGATTACCGGTGTTGCACTCAGCTTCGAGGTCACGCGCGAGTATTACCAGACGACTTGGCGGGTGTCGAGTCTCTGGGGCACCAAGGTTGCGCGCGCGGGCCTCTGCTCCAAGCTGATCGGCTAGTACCGCCTTCCAGTGCGTGGGTGGGGGCATACCGCTCCCACCCACGGTAGGCCGACAAGCGGGAGGCGTGGACGATGGCTCTTACCCTTGTGGCTACGGCTCAGGCGACCAACGCCAACAGCTACGCCACCCATGTTGAGGCAACCGCCTATTTCGATGGTCGCGCCAATGCGACCACATTCACCGTGACCACCACGGCGACGGCTGAGATATGGCTGGTCATGGCCACCGCACGGTTGGAACGGGAAGGCTACATCGGGACGCCGACCAGCTCGACGCAGCGGCTCCAGTGGCCGCGGTCGGGCGTGGCGGATGTCACGGGGAACGGGCTGGACTATGACTCCTCGGTTGTGCCGCGGTTAATGAAGGAAGCGGAGTACGAGCTGGCGCTGGCAATCGGGAACGACACGGCGCTACTCGAAGACACGGGACTGGAAGGGTTCGTGAACGTGAAGGTCGGTCCCTTGGACGTGACGCCACGGGTTGGTCGGCGCGGCGGGGATCTGCCGGCGCAGGTTGTGCGGCTGCTACGTGGGCTGCGGGACGTGTCGCTCGGCCAGTTCCATGTGGTGCGGGGATGAACCAAGCCGCTAGGGGCGCACTGGTCATTTCGGACATCGGGAAAGTTGCTCAACTTTCCTTGAACTTCCCATTTGACCGATGGCCGGAAATGGCTCTAGACCGCCACATTCCGGCCCTCGCCAGAATCCATCCCGCCTGGGGCTTGCGAGCCGTTACGGCAAATCGGAAAGTTGCAGCAAAATCCCCGAACTTTGGAATGCGGGGATGAGTGCCATCGTCATCACGATCAAGGTCATGCCGCCCCCTGGTGCGCGGGTGACGGCGTTACATGAAGGCGTGCTCATCGAGACGGACGAACGCATGGGATTCGTGCCGTATAGTGACTTGGTGGCGGTGGCGGCCAAATGACGGTTTTGGATACGGCCATCCGCAAGGCGGCGAAACAGGCTCTTGCCAAGCTCGGCACATCGGTCAGCGTCCGCGTGCTCACGGCCGGCAGCTACGATACGGCTACGGGTGCGGCAACCGACACGACGGCGGATACTAGTGTCAAGGCGGCGCTGCGGGACGTGCGCGCCAATGAAGTAATGGGACTAGTACAGCTCGGGGATCGAGTGGCGACCGTGGCCGCGTCCGCGCTTGCTGCCGCTCCTAGGCCACAGGACCGATTGGTCATAGGCTCTAGCGTCTACGAGATCGTAGAGGTTATGACCTATCGCGCGCAGGACTCGGATGCGGCCTACGACGTCTACGCGCGGGGACCGATCTGATGGCCGAGACGGATGTAGCGGCCCAACTCAATGCCGTGCTGGAGCGCACACGCGCCAAGGCGGACCAATGGGTGCGGCAGATCGCCCTTGAGGCTGATACCCGGCTGCGCGAGAAAACACCCGTGGACACGGGTCGGGCGCGCGGCAACTGGAACATCGGCGTGGATAGTCCAGACGGCACCTGGAGTGATCTGAAGCGAGAGGGTGCTGGTCCCGCGATGCCACGCGAGATACCGCCGGGCGTCGGCCTGGGGCATCGCGTATACCTGACCAACAGCGTGCCCTACATCGAGGTGCTGGAGTACGGCGGCTACCCGAACCCGCCCAAACGCGGGACGGGAAAGACGATTGGCGGATTCAGCCGCCAGGCACCGGCGGGCATGGTGCGGATCACGGCCGTGGAACTCCAGCCCGTGGCCGAGGAGATCGCAGGCAAGATCGCGGCGGGATTCCGAGAGGCGGAAACGCTGAGGGGTTCCGGTGGCCTCTGATCTGGCGACGGTGCGCTCGACGATTGAGGCGCGGCTAAGTACCCAATGGGCCAGCCGCACCACCATTGAGTGGCCCGACCGGCCGTTCACACCGCCGGCCTCCGGCGGCTGGCTTAGGGTGTCGGTGCTGTTCGGTGATGCGTTCGCACAGACGATGGACGGGATGAACCTCATCACAGGCGTGCTTGACCTGAGCGTGTTCGATTGGGCTGGTCGCGGGATCGGACCCGTGACGCAACTCGCGGACTACGCGCGGCGAGCCGTGAACGAGGTGGAGACAACGGGCGTGATCTTCGGAGTGCCGCAGGGACCACAAGAAGTGGTTCTGCGCGACCCGAATCGCAACCGTGCGACCCGGCAAGAGATTGTGCAATTCAGCGTGTCGGCGCCGTTCACGGTGCCGCTAACGGAGACATGAGTAGGATGGCCGAGCTGCTGGACGTCGCCGACCTCGAAGGCCACACCGGCCCCGGCTGCGCGCACGATAAGCTGAAGGTTGTGCGCGCTGCGCTAGTGGCGTGGCGTGGGACCGCGGCCTTTGGCACCGCCTTCGCCAACCTCAAGACGCAACTGGAGGCCGTGGTGCCCGGTGTGACGTGGACGAACGCCCGCGTGGCGCGTGTCGTGTCTGTCTTGCTCGAAGGGCGAGCCCTAGATGGCTAAAAGTCGCTTCGGTACTCCAGCCGAACGTCCTGCGTGGCCGAGCAATACGCCCAATATTGGCGCCCCGAATATCAACACGGGCAGCCCTATCCTCGACGCCGTAGGCGAGAGACACATTTTCGCTGGCTACGTAGTGTGGTCTGATGGTGGCAGTCACGACCTGCGGAGCGTGCGCTGGCGCTGCGGTAACGGCTTCACCGGCACCGTACAAATCAGCGCACGGGATGTGGAACTCACTGCCGGGCCACCGCTCCGGGACGATGGTGTAGTAGACCAGTCGGTGAGTCGCGTCAACCCGGTCAGCAGCACGAACTACAGTGATACCTTTAGCGCCGACCGAGTCGCTGTCGCAACGGGGGATGAACTCTGCATCGTCTGGGAAGTTACGGCGTACACGTCGGGTTCGTTCGTGGCGGCGAGCCTGCCGGGTGGGACAAGTTCCCGTCGCGTACGGCCGCAGGCCACGTCTTTTCTCGCCTCAGTCTACGCCGAACGCCAGGATTTACCCTCCTTCACTCTCGTTGCCGCTGATGGCACCCTGGGGATACTGGCTGGGGGCGTGCCTCAACCGACGGCCGCGATTACGGTCAATGCGTTCAATTCGGGTTCGACACCCGATGAGTGCGCCCTCGCCTACACGCCGACCGAGCCGCATTGGGGTGGGACGTTCAGGTTCTTCGTTCTGACCACGGCCGGTGGAGCCTTCGACGTGGTGCTTTACGAGGGCACCACAGCCAAGGCAACGAAGAGCATCGACGCCAATACTTGGGGCGCCGATGCAGTCGTTCAGGACATCACCGCATCGTTTCCCGACGTCGCCTTCACCGTTGGGAATACATACTATCTCGCCGTGAAGCCGACCACGGTGACTAGCGTGACGATCTACCTGATGGTGGTCACCAGCGGCGATCTGGTGACGTTCGCCAACGGCTTCGGGTACGCTACACGGACGGACGCCGCGGCGTGGTCGGCCGTCTCGGACACCCAGCTTCCCGTACGTGTCTCGCTCGGCTTCGTGGCGAGCGACGGCGGTGGTGGCGGTGGGCTCTTGACACATCCCGGCCTGACTGGCGGGGTGAGGGGCTGAAATGAAACGCGACATCCAAGCTGGCGCCACGAGCATTTCCGCTCAGATATTCGTCCAGGATTCCTCGTCTACGACGGGTGCCGGTCTGACCGGATTAACGGCATCGAGCACAAGTCTAGCCTGTTACTACGCGCGGACGCGCACAGCCGCCGTGCTTGTGACGCTGGTTGCCGTGACGGTAGCCGAAGCATTCGCCTCCGGGGGGTTTGTCGCGATTGACGGGACGAACATGCCGGGCTGGTATCGGCTGGACGTGCCGAATGCCGCCTTTGTCACCGGTGTGGCGCAGGGGATGACGGTCGGTGTCCACCTGAAGGGCGCAACGAACATGGCGCCCCTTCCGCTTGAGTTCGCCATCGTCGGCTACAACCCAGAGACGGCCGGCGTTACGGTGACCACCATGTCGGTCGGCGTGACGGTCACGGCCATGGTTACGAGCGTCGTTACAGCAAGCGTGATTGCCACGAATGCACTGGCCCTGTCTACTGTTCTGGTCGGTACAGTCGCGGTTACCTCTATTGCCGTTGGGGTCACGGTGACCTCGATGGGCGTCAGTGTTACGGTCACGGCTGTGACGACCGGCGCGGTGACCGCCAGCAGCATAGCGACGAACGCACTCGCGCTCTCGACTGTCTTGGTGGGCACAGTGGCCGTTACCTCAATCTCGGTAGGAGTCACGGTAACCGCTATCGTCACCAGTGCGGTCACGGCCAGTACCATCGCAACGAACGCCTTCGCGCTGTCCACGGTGTTGGTGGGCACGGTTGCGGTTACATCTATCTCTGTTGGCGTGACGGTTACAGCCATCACCACGGGTGCGGTTACTGCGAGTTCGATTGCCACGAACGCATTAGCCCTGTCTACGGTGCTGGTAGGAACCGTGGCGGTGACCAGCATCTCGGTTGGCGTAACCGTCACCACCATGGGTGTCGGGGTCACGGTTGTCGCGATCTCCACCGGCGTGGTCACGGCCAGCTCTATCGCCACTAACGCGCTTGCCCTGAGCACCGTGCTTGAGGTGACGAACGGTGCGACGCTGACGGCCGCGGAACGGACCAGCATCGCCGACGCCATTATAGCACGCAACGTGGCGGGCGGATCTAGCACGGGCCGCACGGTGAAGGATGCGCTCGCATTCATCCGTAACAAGTGGACGATCAGCGGAACCACGCTGACCGTCTACGATACGGACGACATCACGACCCTGTGGACGGCTACGATTGCCACGACGGCCGGCGATCCCGTCAGTTCGGTTGATCCGGTATGATGCTGCGCCTGCTTCGCCGGACATCATCGGCCGCGGCCGTACTGCTGACCGCGCACGAGGCGCGCAAGGCGTTCGAGGCGGCAATCGCCACGAGCTTCACTACAACGACGATTGCATGGCCCAACCGGCCGGCTACGCCGAACAACACAGCCCCGTGGCTGCGTGTCGAGTCCATACGCTGGCGCAACGCCAGCCCCATGGACATGGGCGCCGCAGCGAGCCGCGCCGGCCTGCTTACGGGTGAAGCCGTAGTGAATGTGCAGGGACCGGCGGGGCGCGGGTGGGGGATGTTGTTCGCGTTGGCTGACGCAGTGCGTACGCGATTCACGCGAGCCGCACTGACCGTGCCGAGTGGGATGACGTTGCAATGCAAGGTCGCCAGCGGTCCAACGCTGACAACCAGTGAGCGCGGGATAGCGCAAGTCTCCGTGCGTATCCCCTTCGAGGTTACGGAGACGGTGCCCAACTAGAGGGGGAAAGAACATGGCAACGGTGTTTCAGGGCTACGGGGGCAGTCTTGCTTGGGTCACCACAACAGCCACGGTGGGCCAAGTCCAGGGCTGGTCGCTCACGATCAACCAGGAGATAGCCGACGCTTCCGGGTTGGGCGACAAGTGGGCACAGCCGGTCGGCGCGGGTCGGGGATCGTGGTCCGGGTCAATGGATGTGATCTATGCCGGCACGACTAACCAGGTCTCGGTCATCAACCAGGTGCTCGCCACCACGCCGGCCGCGGGCGCGACAGCGGTGTTCACGGTCGCCGCAAGCCAGACGATCACGGGGATAGTCATCATCACCAGCGTCAACGTTGTGCACCGGACGGATACGGTGTGCAAGATCACGGCCGATTTCGTCGGTCAGGGTGAGCCCGTCGGTGTGGGCTTGTAACGATGGCCGACAAGGCGATTGACCGCTTCCGGGCTGCGTTCTCGGCTCGGAAGCGGCGCGTCGTGGTGTGCGGCGTTGAGGCGTTCTTCTCGCCGCTGACCACGCAGGACTTGGATGACGTGAAGGTGCGCGAGCCCCGGAGCGACGAGGAACGCAACCTTTACCTGCTCATCATGAAGGCCCACGATGGCGAAGGTAAGCCGTTGTTTGACTGGGCCGATGTGGGGACGCTGCGGAGCCAGGTAGCCGTGGCGGATCTGCGCGAGTTACTGGAAGCGTTGTACGGGGTGAGTGTGTCGGTTGAGGAGGCAGAGAAGGAACTGGGAAAAACCCCGGCCTCCACTTCCGGCTCGGCCTCGCCTGTGAGCTAGGGAAAACGCTGGCAGAGGTGGAGGCCATACCGGTGACCGAGCTGGCGTTATGGGCTGCGTTCTTCAAGATCCGCGAACGCGAGATGAAGGCGGCGAGCCGTGGCTGAACTGGTAAGGGTCGGCCTCGTACTCGATGCGAGCGGGATTCAGCAAGGGCTTGGACAGGTCGAAGCCGGATGGCGTCGGCTCGCGGTCGGCGCGGAACAGGCCATGGCCAAGATCCGGCGCGACCAAAGCGCGCTCGCGCTGGGCGCGAAGGACAGCGGCGTGGCCATAGACGCCCTTCGAGATCGTTATTCCTTCCTGTCTCAACAATATCGGCTTGGCCTCCTGCCGATGAATCAATACGATGCACAGTTGCGGATCTTGCGAGCCGACATTGCCCAACTGGCGGCCACCACCCGACTGGGCGCAGAGGCCACCCAACTGCTTGCCCAAACGGGGCGCGCCGCAGCGGGCGACATGGCGCAGTTGGGCAAGGTTCAGATGATGCAAAACTCGATGGTCCGGGCGTCGTATGGTGGCTTTACTCGGGCGGCTTTCGGCGTACAGATGCTCTCGCAATCAATGGATCGTGGCCGCCTTAACGCTCAGGGTCTATCTAGTGCATTGCTGGCCTTGTCAATCGGTAACCCGCAACTGATGGCATTGGTCGCCGGCATTTCGGCAATCGTCGCTGCGATGGCGATACTGCGCAACCGTACACGGGAGAGCCGAGAGCAAGCGGAAAGGCTTGTTGATGCATATCGGGCTGCCATAAGAGAGGGTGACGAACTCTTGAACCGGCGAATCGCAGAACTGCAACGCAAGGCGCAACCCGGTGCGGTGCTGCCAGGATTGCCCGCTCCGGTCGGTCGCTTGAGGCGCGAAGAACAAATTGAACTGCATCAGTTGGTTCTTGAGCGGCAACGGCGCAGGGAAGCGGCACGGGAACGGCCTCCCTCCGCTGTTCCAGAAGCCGAGGCGTTCTGGGCTACGATGCGTCAACTCGGGCACCCGCTCGGAACCGGCCCGCTCGCCGGTGCCGGTCCCGCACGCCAACAGTTCCCGCTCCCCGATCTGGAGCTAATGACCGATCAAGCGATGGCTGCGGCTAACGCAATGAATCCGCTCATCGCCAAGATGTTCGAGGTTGGCGAGGCGGCGCAGTTCTTCGGGGACGCCGCAACGGCGGGATTTGGTGCTCTGATTGACCAGATGTCCATGGGCGAGTTCGGCCTGTCCGGGCTCGCGAAGGCGGTTCTGCGCGAAGTCTCGACGATGGCACGGGCTAAGGCGTTGTTCGAGTTCGCCGAGGGTATCGCGGCCCTGTTCAATCCGTTCGCCGGCCCCGGACTGGCCGCGGGCCATTTCCGCGCCGCGGCGGCTTACGGTGCGGCTGCCGTTGGCGCGGGGCTTATCGGCGGCGGTGGCGGTGGCGTGGGCGGGCAGGGCGGCAACTACAGCGGCGGTTATTCGGCTGGTCGGCCCGGCTCCAGCGGGCGGCCAGTCATCATCGTGCAGATCGTGGGCCAGACGAGCCGCGAGGTGATACAGGAGATCATATATGACACGCAACGAGACGCCAACCGGGGCGGTCGGGCTCTGGGCATCAGCCCGTCCTATGCGGTGATCCCCGTCCAGGGCGCCATCGTGCGGAGGGTCTGACGTGGCCATCGTCTCCGGCGAGCAACTACTACTCTGCGCGGACAACCTGTTCTCGGACAGCCAGTATCCGGATCTGGCATTGTCCACGACGACGTGCGCCACCGGCTATGAGGCGTATCACGTCGCCACCGGCCGGCGTCACCTCTTGGATCGCTACCAGCCGGATACGGCAAATGTGTCGGCCTACGTCCAGGTTACATGCAACGTGATCCGGGCAGCGAGCCTCTTGGCCATTGATCGCGAGAGCAACCATCTGGGCAAGCAGTTCGTACTCTACGGCTCCAATGACGGATTCACCACCACCCGCACGGTGTTCGATATCACGATCCCGAGCGTGCCCGGTGGGACGCCGGCGGGCGCGTTGGGATGCGTCACGGATGAGGGCGCGTGGATCAAGACGTTCACGGCCGATGCCTTCAATGCCTGGCGCCTGTGGTCGGCGGCGATGGGTGCGGGCGTCACGCAACAGATCGTCGGGGCGCATCTCGGGCTCGCTTGGGCACCGTCCACAGTCTGCACCGTTGAATGGCAGGATGAAGTCTTGGAGATGGCAGCGGTCGAGGCGCGAGCGCCGAGCGGATGGGTCGGCCGCTCCGCGCCGTCTACTGGCCGGGTCGGCTCGCTCATCTTCAAGCCGCGCAATGAGGCGGATTACGCAATGATTCGCTGGCAGATGCTAGGGCTCATGGCTCACGGGTTCCCGGCTTGGCTCTGTTTCGGCAAGACGGATTACCCGCAGCGGGCGATGATGGTCGAGATGGTGCCGG